>Ga0209181_10002768_pt1 | contig 28225 bp, 21 predicted proteins | sample MAT05_FD_187208 | JGI IMG/M metagenome (GOLD analysis project Ga0209181, IMG submission 187208) | Freshwater microbial communities from Lake Fryxell liftoff mats and glacier meltwater in Antarctica - MAT-05 (SPAdes) (version 2) | ecosystem: Environmental > Aquatic > Freshwater > Ice > Liftoff...
TCGCTTCGCTGAGCGAGCTGTTCGCTGACGCCGCTGTCGTCGCCGCGCTCGACGTGGCTCAGGTCGCTCGGGTGAACGGCGCGTTGACGAGCGCGGCGACGGCGCTCGCGGACGCGACCCGGACCGACGCTCGCTTCGGCGGAACCGCCAACGAAGAGGCCGACATCGTCGACGGCCTCATCATCGAGCTCTGCCGCGAATGGCGCGCAAACGCTCGCGACGCCGCCAGCGACCTCGCCAGCCCGGCCATCGCCGACGCCTTCGAGCTGCGACGGTTGTACCCGAGCAAGCCGGTCAAGAAGCCGGCCTGATCAAAGACGAGCGGCCGCCGCGTTCAAATGCGCGGCGGCCGCCCCCCGATGCGCGGTAGGTGCCTCGAGATGCGCGGGTGGCACGGAAAAATGCGCGGTTGGCACGGAAAAATGCGCGGCAGGCGTGTCGAGATGCGCGGTAGACACCTGAAAGTGCGCGGTAGGCACCTGAAAATGCACGGTAGGCGTGTCGAGATGAGCGGCATGTGCGTCGAGATGCGCGGTAGGCGTGTCGAGATGCGCGGTAGGCACGTCGAGATGCGCGGCAGGCGTGTCGAGATGTGCGGTTGAGAAGGCGCCCTGGAATCATGGCTCGGGTTCGAGCAAGCGGGCGATGAGGTCCCAGGCACCAAATCCATATTGAGTGCGATGACCGAACTTGCGGACCGCTCGAGGCTGTGGCCCCCAGCTGGCAGTGTTCTGAGGACGTCCGGGCATGGCCCCGGAGTGCCAGGACGACGCTGGGATTGAGCGCCTTTGGCAGGCCCCAGGCCAGGGCGCGGATGCACAACTCGGTCTGGCGGCGTAGAGTTCGAGCAGCGCGGAGGCGATCGCGGCGGTGGTTGGCTGGCACTCAGCGCTTGCACCGAGCTCGACATAGGCCAGCGTCCCAAAGCAAGGCGGGAGCCGTGGCAGCGACGGCTGCTCGCTCGGGTCTGTCCAGCGATCGAGGTCGGCATAGGCGCCGAGGCGCTCGACCGGGCACTGGCCGGCCGCGAGCCACCCCTTCCACTGCGCCGCCAGGGCCGCTGCCGGCGTGAGCACGCTGGCTTGTAGCGCACCAAGGGCGGGACGTTGAGCGGCTTTGGGCCAGGCGGCGTGACGGGCTCGATGTTGCCTTCGACGACCGCCGCGCGGACGGTCCAGGTTCCACTCGGGCCCTTCTCGAGCATGCTTCCGACCTTGCAGCCGAACTCGCACGGCGCCTGCCCCTGCCAGTCGCGCCCCCCATACAAAAGGCAGCTCGCATCGATCGCAGGCAGCACCACACTCGCGTGGGTCTCGGCGACATCGCACACCAGACCGCATGCCCGCGTCAGCGAGAAGCTCACCACGTCGCTCGTGGTAGGGACATCCATTGGGACGCTCACCCCGAGCGCACAGCTCGTAGCTTCCGGCATGGCCTCGAGGGCCGCTGCGATCTCCGCTTCCGCGGCGTCGAGGTAGTGGTCATGGTTGCCGAGAGCATCCGCGAGTTCGGCGTCATAGACCTGGGGCGCGACCGCAAGCACCTGGTCGCAGAAGAGCGGCTCCGGCACGGCCAGTAGCACCAGACTCAGGGCGATCATCAGCATCAGTGCAGGAGCTCCGGTAGGTGGGTTGCGAGGTAGGTTCGGAACGCCGTGATGTTAGTCTCCATGGCTCGCGCTCCGATTGGGCCGTCGGCCATGGCTGCAATAACGCGGTTCCTCATGCCCAGACGATAGGCGGTCCTCCCAGTTGCATAGTCGGGTTGGGCCTTCGCCGCCTGGATGTCGGCCGCGCGGGTCGGGTCGGCAAGAACCAACTTCAATTGTTCTGCCTTCTGGTCGCCGCTCACGCCCAGCGCTTCACACATGAGGATCAACCAGGGGTTGGACCACTCCCAGGCAATGTCAGCGTCGGCGATGGTCGCAACTTGCTCGGCGGCCGCCGTCCGATCCGCCGCGTGCGTCGGAGAGGTTTCTGCCAGCTCAGTGCATAGGCGCTTGTAGCTCGCGCGCAAAGTGCCATCGAGCGTGTCGCGTGCCGCATCATCCGTTGGCCAGCCGTGGGCCCTCAGCTTCGGCAGCACGGTGTCCCAGAGGAGCTTCTGAGAGACGGCGCCAGCGGACCTTCCCGTCCGCTGTTCGTAACGCTCAATTACGCCAACCACGCGCTCCAGCTCGTCTTTGTCTTTGATATCGATGGGCCCGTAGCGCTGCTCGTACTCCTACAACACTGGTGTCAGCGTCTGTAAACGCAGCATGTAGAACGAGCCCGGGTCGCTATGTGTTGCATTCATGACTTCCTCATGAGCGACGACTCCTTGCAGGTTCTCCTCGAGGATCCCGCGACGATTGGGCGCGATGTCGGCCTTCATGCCGTTGCCCACCTCCGAGTCCTGCGAGCTGCCAACGGTGTAGATTTCGCCCTGCATCACTATTGCGAGGGCCCGCCGCCGCCTCTGCTGCTGCTCGCCGCAGATTGTGTGCCGCGCGCCGCCATGAGGGACTCGCGCAAGACACGCGGGCGGTCGCGGCGGCCAGCGAGCCTGCTCGACGGGCCCTATGCGCGCTGACATTCAGCTTGGCAACGGCGCTATCCCGGTTCAGACTATCGCCGCGGTGAAAATGAAACCTCATGCGACGCGGCTTACCACATCACTCCTCCTCACCTCGGTGTGCGCCATGGTTGTGTGCGCTTGCGGCGATCGCCCGACCGATCCCCCGGCGCAACCCGGCCTCACCCCGAGTGCTGCGGCAGCAACCCACCCCTCCGCGCCGCGCTTCGAGGTGCATGTCGCCAAGCCAACCGGCCCACCACGCGTCGCCACAGATCGCGTCGACGCGCTCGGCCGCCCGATCACGGTCGGCTGCGCGACCTGTCATTCTCTTGGCGTGGGCGATAGCACCCGCGCGATGGGGGCGACGCTCACGCAGTTCCACCAGGCGCTCGTGACCCGCCATGGCGAGCTCGCCTGCCGTTCCTGCCACGAAGCCCCCGACTACGCGAACCTGCACCTGGCCGACGGCACCACCGTGCCCTTTACCGATGTTCAGACGCTCTGCCGCCAATGCCACGGCCCCCAGGCGCGCGACTTCGACCGCGGCAGTCACGGCGGCATGAACGGCTATTGGGACCTCACGCGCGGCCCGCGTCAGCGACACGCTTGCACGACCTGTCACGACCCGCACGCGCCGGCCTATGTAGGCATGGTCCCAGCGCGCGGTCCGGTGCCCCAACACTTTGGAGGTGAATGATGTCCGCTCTGCCCTTCGAGCCGCCGCCACCACCCCCGCCCGCGAGCACCACCCGCCGGAGCCTCCTGAAGCTCGCCGGGCTGACGCTCGGTGCGGCCGCCTTCGGCAAGGCGGTGAGCCCGATGTTCTCGTTTGCGGCCGAGAAATCGATCGACGAATTCCTCCAGAATCATTACCGCGAGCTCGGGCCGGCCGACCTGCGGGAGGTCATCACGCGCCTCGAGGCGGAGACCAAGCGCGACTACGGCGCCGACGTCACCATCCGCGACCCGAAGCCGCTGCCGGGCGTCAAGTTCGGCTACGCGCTGAACCTGTCGGTGTGCATCGGCTGTCGCAAGTGCGTCGAAGCCTGCCACGTCGAGAACAACCACGACCGCGCCGGCTACCAGAGCTACATCCGCGTGCTCGAGATGGACAAGGGCACAATCGATCTCGAGCATGGGCGCGCCGACTACGGCGAGCCAGTGCCGCAGCCTGACAAATACTATCTGCCGGTCCAGTGCCAGCAGTGCGACGAGCCGCCGTGCGTCGACGTGTGCCCGGTCGAGGCGACCTGGAAGGAGCCGGATGGCATCGTGGTCGTCGACTACAACTGGTGCATCGGCTGCCGTTACTGCGAGGCGGCGTGCCCCTATCACGCGCGCCGCTTCAACTGGACAGCACCGGTCGTACCCGCGGCCGAGGTCAACCCCGAGCAGGGCTATCTCTCCAATCGCATTCGCCCGCAGGGCGTCATGGAGAAGTGCACGTTCTGCATGCACAAGACGCGCGAAGGCAAGTTGCCGGCGTGCCTGGAGGCGTGCCCGACCGGGGCGCGGGTGTTCGGCAATCTGCTCGACCCGAACAGCGAGATCCGCTGGATCCTCGAGAACAAGCGCGTCTTCGTCCTGAAGGAAGAGCTCGGCACGAAGCCCTCCTTCTTCTATTTCTTCGACGTCTGACGGGGGCGCAACGTGGCTTACCTCCGCTTCATCGCCCGCATGCTGTGGCTCGCCTTCGACGGCTCGTGGCGCTTCTACGTCTGGATGGTGGCGCTCACCGCCGTGTGGTTGGTCGGCGTGAACGCCTGGGCCCACCAGGTGAGCGACGGCATGATCGTCACCGACATGAGCGACCACGTGTCGTGGGGACTCTACATCGCGAACTTCACGTTCGCCGTCGGGCTCGCTGCCGGCGGCGTGATGATGGTTATCCCGGCCTATCTCTACAAAGACCGCCAGATGCACCACGTCGTGATGATCGGCGAGCTATTGGCGATCGCCGCCATCGTGATGTCACTTGGCTTTGTCATCGTCGACCTCGGCCGCCCCGACCGCATGTGGCACATGATCCCGGGACTCGGGAAGTTCAACTGGCCGAGCTCGATGTTGACCTGGGACATGCTCGTGTTGTCGGGCTACCTGGTGCTGAACCTGCACGTCTGCGGCTACATCCTCTATTGCCGCTTTAACGGACGGGTGCCCAATCCGAAGTGGTATGTGCCATTCGTGTTGCTCTCGATCGTGTGGGCAATCTCGATCCACACCGTGACTGCGTTCCTATACGCAGGGCTTGGTGGGCGACCGTTCTGGAACTCGGCGCTCTTGGCACCGCGCTTCCTCGCGACCGCGTTCGTGTCCGGGCCGGCGTTCATCATCGGGCTCCTCTACGTGCTGCGGCGCCTCGACCTGTTCCACATCGCGGATGGGCCCATCAAGACGCTGGTCAACGTGATGCGCATCACGGTGCTCATCAACCTGTTCATGTTCGCGTCGGAGCTGTTCACCGAGCTCTATGCCGGCGGCTCGCACTCGGCCCCGGTCGAGTACCTGTTCACCGGCCTGCATGGCCATCACGCGCTGGTGCCGTGGGTGTGGACGGCGCTGGCGCTCAACGTGGTGGCGGCGGTCCTCCTGTATCTGCCGCGCCTCATGGCGCGACCACGGGTGTTGCTCACGGCGTGCGCGCTGACGTTCGTCGGCGTGTGGATCGAAAAGGGCATGGGCCTCATCGTGCCCGGCTTCATCCCGAGCACGCTGCATGAGATTGTCGAGTACACACCGAGCCTCACCGAGTGGAAGGTGATGGCGGGGATCTGGGCGTTTGGCCTGATGGTATTGACCATCGCCCTGAAAGTGGCGGGGCCGATCCTGGCCGGACGTGAGCACGCGCCTGGCGTCACGCCGCTGCCGCCCGAAGGCGCCGAGGATGACGCAACGGCTGGCCCAACCGGTAAGTCACTGAGCGAGGCCCGTCATGCCGGTTAGCGGACTCCTGTTGACCATCGATAGCGAGTGCGAAGTCGAGCTGCGCAAGACCCTCGGCAGCGACGCACGCATGACCCTCGGCGATACGCTCGGCGGCCGCCTGGTGGTGGTCCTCGACACCCCGAGCCAGAGCGCCGACGAGGCAGCCTGGGCCTGGCTGCGGGAACAGTCTGGTGTGAGCTGGATCGATCTCGTCTGGATCTCGGTCGACCCCAGCGAAGCCGATGTGCCGCTCGACCGACCCGGCCGGCGCCGGCCATCCCAAGTAGGAGACTCAGCATGAGCCCCGACCGACGTGACTTCTTGAAGGCCACGGCCCTGGCCGCCGCGACGGTCGCCGCCGAGCGCCTCTTACATCGTGACCCCGCGCGCGGCGCAGCACCGTTCGCCACCGCGACGACCGATCCCGGTAAGCCCAGCGGGCCGACCTGGGACAAAGCACCGTGCCGCTTCTGCGGGACCGGCTGCCACGTCAAGGTCGGCGTGCAGGACGGGCGCGTCGTCGCGATCCAGGGCGACGTCGAGGCGGCCGTCAATAAGGGCCTCTTGTGCGTGAAGGGCTACCACGTCGGGTTGGCACTCTACGGCAAGGACCGGCTGACGACGCCGCAACTGAGAAAGAATGGCAAGCTCGTGCCAATCGGCTGGGACGAGGCGCTCGACATCATCGCCAAGCGCATCATGGCGGCACCCGAACGCTTCGCGTTTTACGGCAGCGGACAATGGACCATCCCCGAGGGCTACGCCGCGCAGAAGATGATGAAGGCGGGGCTCTCGAATAACCACATCGAGCCCAACGCGCGCCTGTGCATGGCGTCGGCGGTGACCGGCTACCTTTCGGTCTATGGGGTCGACGAGCCGGCCGGCTGCTACGACGACCTCGACGTGGCGGACGTCATCATCAATTGGGGCAATAACCCGGCCGAGATGCACCCGGTCTTGTTCTCGCGCATCGTCGACCGCCGTTCGCGTGGCGAGAGTGTCACGATATTCGACATCGGCACGCGCCGCACCCGCACTACCGAACACTGCCAGCACTATCTCGCGATGAAGCCAAACGGCGATCTGGCGATCGCCAATGGCATCTTGCACCTTCTCCTCGCGCGCGACACGTACGACAAGGCCTTCGTCGAGAAGTACGCGGCGTTCCGGTCGGCCTCCGAACCGCCGACCCTCAACGGCAAGGCGATCGACTTCGCGACCTTCAAGGAGTCGCTCGCGCCGTACACGCCGGCCCATGTCGAGGAGCTCTCGGGCGTCGCCGCCAAGGACATCGAGCTGCTGGCCGACCTGTTCGCGGACCCGAAGAAGAAGATTACCAGCCTCTGGTGCATGGGCATGAACCAGCACACCCGCGGCACGGCGATAAACTCCCTCGTGCATGCGGTGCACCTATTGTCGGGCCACTTCGGCACGCCCGGCAATGCGCCGACGTCGCTCACCGGGCAGCCATCCGCGTGCGGCACGGCGCGCGAGGTCGGTACGTTCGCGCATGGACTACCGGGCGGGCTGCGGGTCGACAATGCCGAGCATCGTAAAGAGGCCGAAGAGGTCTGGCACGTGCCGACTGGGCGCATCAATCCCACGGTCGGGCTGCACACGGTGGCGATGTGGGAGTCGTTCTGCACGCCGACCGAGAGTGGCGGCAATATCGGCACCATCTGGGTGCAGGTGACGAATCCGGGTCAGACGCTGCCGAATCTGAACAAGCTCTTCCGGGCGAAGGAGAAGCTCGAAGACAAGTTCTTGATCGTGTCGGATGTGTATCCGACGGCGACGACCGAGCTCGCCGACCTGGTGTTGCCCTCGGCGCTGTGGGTCGAGAAGAACGGCATGTTCGGCAACTCGGAGCGACGCACTCAGCAGTGGTTCAAGATGGTGAAGCCGCCGGGTGACGCGCGCGACGACTGCTGGCAGACGATCGCGGTGGCGCATCGCCTGCTGGAGCTCGGCCACCCCGGGATGAAGGATGGCGACGGGCGCTTCCTGTTCGAGACGAAGGACAAGGCCGGCAAAGAGGTGCCGGTCTGGAAGTGGGAGCGCTACTACGACGTGAACGTCGACGAGCGACTGTTCGACGAATATCGCCAGTTTTCGCGCTTCAAGCACAAGGACCTGGCGCCCTACAGCGAGTATGTGAAGACGCGCGGGCTGCGCTGGCCGGTCGTCGAGAAGGACGGGCAGTGGCGCGAGACGCGCTGGCGCTTTTCCGAGTTCGACGACGGCTATGTCGCCAAAGGCAAGGGCCTCCAGTTCTACCACTCGACGAGCAAGGACGACCGCGCCCAGATCTGGTTTCGCCCGTGGGAGCCACCGCCCGAGGTGCCGGACGCCGACTACCCGCTGTGGCTCTGCACCGGACGCGTGGTCGAGCACTGGCACAGCGGCACCATGACGATGCGCATCCCGCCGCTGCGCAACGCAATGCCGGGCGCCTATATCGAGATCAATCCCGAGGACGCGCGCGCGATGGGCATCGGCAACGGCGACCGGGTGCGGCTCGAGTCGCGGCGTGGTGAGCTGGAGCTGCGGGCGTGGTTGAATGGGCGCGGCGTGCCCGAGCGCGGTCACGTGTTCGTGCCGTTCTTCGACGAGACGAAGCTCGTGAATCTCGTCACGCTGGAGGCGCACGACCCGTTCTCGAAGCAGCCCGACTACAAGAAGTGCGCGGTGCGGGTGACGAGGGTCGGACCGTGAAGCTGGCGCCTTCGCACCTGTTGGTGGCGCTGGTCATAACCGGCGGCGCGGTCGGGCTGTTCGTCGGCACGCGCGGCACCCGCATCACTTCGGAAGAGCGGCGCCAGACGCTGATCGAGCGGGCAAACGCGAAGCCGAGCGGGCGCGTCGATCTGGTCGATGGAGTGGCGGCGGCGACGAAGTGGGCGGATCTGCCGCTCGCGCGGCGCGGGCCCAATGCGAACTTCAAGAGTCACCTGGCGCAGCTCGTGACCACCCCGCCCGCCCCCGAGGTGGCGGCTGGACGCGAGCAACGACTGGCGGCGACAATCGCCGCGCGGGCCGAGCGACGGGCCTACGATGGCGCGCCGCCGCGCATCCCGCACACGATAGATGAGCGCAGCACAGGCGCCTGTCTCGCCTGCCATGCCGACGGGCTGGTGATTGCCGATCGCATTGCGCCACGCATGAGCCACCCGGTCTTCCAGAATTGCACACAGTGCCACGTGTCAATGGAAAAGCCGCAGGTAGAGAGTGCGAGCTCGCCGCGCGACAATGCGTTCGTCGGCACCCTGCCGCAGCCGGGCGTTCGCTATTTGCCGGGCTCGCCACCGGTGATGCCGCACCCGCTCTGGATGCGGCAGACCTGCGCGAGCTGTCATGGCGCGCTGGGCCCACCGGGGCTCCGCACGACCCACCCCGAACGACAGAACTGCGAGCAGTGCCACGCGCCGGCGCCGAGCTTTATGCAGGAGATATTCTACCCATGACCGACCTGTCCCGGCGTGGTCTGTTCGGGCGGCTGCTAGGCCGGGTGGATTCCGCGCCAGAGTCGAAAGCGCAAACCTCGGAGCGTCCGCAAGCCGCAGTTGCCGCGCCGACGAGGGCCGCCGTATCGCCTCCGGCCGTTGCTGGCACCGTCTCGCCTGCGGCCGTTGCTGGCACCGTCTCGCCTGCGGCCGTTGCTGGCAAAGCGGCTGGAGTAGGCGGCGGGCGCCCGAGACCAGGCCCGATGCGGCCGGCCAAGGCGGGCATCTTCGCCATCGCGAATCACCTGTGTCTCGCCTGGCAGGGCACCAGTTGTTCGACCTGTCGCGAGCGCTGCCCGGTGCCGGGGGCTGTGCGGGTCGAGGCCGGCCGCCCGACAATTGACCCTGCCCTGTGCACTGGATGTGGTGAATGCGTCGCGGTGTGCCCGGCACCGATCCTGGCGATCCGCTTCGTTCCAAAGCCCGCGACCAGCGCATGAGTGACGACACGCCGCCGCTACCGGACGTCTTCATGTCAGTGCTCGCGCGCGCGGAGGCCGAGCGGATCTTGCACGACATCCAACACCACGCCGAGCTCATCGCGGTGACGATCAAGCAGGACGCGATGGCCCACGCCGCTGACCCGGTGGCCGACCTCGAACGGGCCCGGGCTTTCCTGGCGGATGACGCGCTGCGCGGACTGCAGCTGCGCTATCGCTTTGGCGCCGATGTCTGGACGGACACGTTGTTGCGGCTGCCGAGCGGCAGCTTCCGCCTCGTCCGGATGGCCTCGCCTGTTGATGGCACCCGCGAGCTACCGGGCTGAGGGCGCCGCTCAGCGGACCCGGTCGCCAGGCATCACGATCCCATGACGACCGCGATCGCGATCGACCGGAGCGTTCAGAGTGCAACACTCCTTGAACCTCGATGACCCGAGCTTCCGCAGCGGCGCCGCGAAACGTCGTACCAGCGACCGTCCGAATGGAGCCGAAACGACCGAGGATTCAGAGACAGCCACTGGTCAGAAGTAGTTGTCGTCGGTGGACAGAAGTAGTTGACGTTGAGCATGAGGAAGCGCTTGGACGCTCAGAACGAGGGGATAGTGCCCAAGCGGAGGCTCGACACGCTGCTCGCAGTGCTCCTCTTGGCTTGGACGGCGGCTGGTCTCGGCATCCGTGGTCGAGTCGTCGCGACAGGTGTGACCTCTCGAGCCGAAGCCGGATTGGTTGTCATTGACGATCCAGGGAATCGGACGGGGTCTGCAGCTGCCTCAGATGGTTCGAGAACCGCGGAGGCGGTGGATGCCTCTACCGGGCCAAGTGGCGATGCGCGTGCAAGTCAGATAGCGATGATTGACACGGTGCAGCGCTTCCAAGAGATCCTCGACACCAGCGAGGGCTCCATCACGGGTGCTTCCTACGTTGAGCTCAAAGAAGCGTCGCGGCTCCTCGGCGTCATGCGCAAAAGCTCGCCCGCCCCATCAGACCTCGCGGAGCTGACCGTGGGATGGCTTGATGAGTGTCTTCGAGTGGGACGCATGGCCTTCGACGATAGAGATTACGAACACGCTCGCGACGTCCTGAACCTTGGCCTCGCGCATGATCGGACTCACCCATTCATCCAGCAATATCGAGACAAGAGTGAGCACAACTTGCAGCTCAAGACCCTGGCCCCGCTGTCGGCCCCCAGCGGACGTGATTGAACATCCGAGGCCGCGGCCCGAATTCGACGGCCGCGATCATCCCGTATCGCGAGAACGTCAGGCTTTCATGGGTTCGATCCCAGATCGCCTCGCTTGACGTAGCCTCGGATGGGGAATGACTTGCCTCCGAGATCCAAGGATGTCCTGCTGAAAAGGAGCCACCTCTTCGGCGCAATGTAGGCGTGCACGGCCGCGCTCTCGGCGAGCGCCAGGTCCTTCAGCCGGACCTCGTCGAGGTCGATTAGCGGGGCGTCAGCCGTCTCGTCATCCGCGACGATAACGAGAGACCGCCCCATCAGCTCGATGAGGTTCACCACTCCGTCCGAGCATCGCTGGCGACGGCAGTCCGTGATCTGCCCCAAACGCGACGCCCAGTAGTGGCATCGGCGATCCTCCATGTTGGCCATCCACCAGGCACGAAGCATTTCCGTGAAGGCTACTCGCCAGTCTCCGAGCTTGGACGGCGTGTCTCCATGCGGCGAGGTCGAGTCGGGTATCGTCCCTGACTCGACCGCCTGCGCGACGGCCGGCCCATGGCGGGCGAGCCAGGGCGGGGCCGACGAACCACTGGCCGACCACTTCGCTGCGGGGAGGGCCTTCAACATCGCAAACGCCACATCGGCGCCGAGGCCTTGCCGCAGGGACGAACCGACGTGACGCGGATCAAGCTCGACGATCCCAATCCCCATGTCGATGAGCCAGGCGGCGATGGCCTTGCCGGGGGCTTTCAGATCCTCCCTCCTCAGCTCCCACACCCACTCTGGAAGCCAAAGGCGACTCCGATGTTCTTGGGGACCCAGTGCGTGAACCCGTTCGCGCAGGCGGTCCGCGACCGCGCGGTAGAACGGACCTCCAGACCGCCATATCCGCCACGCCTGCCCCAGCGAGAGGCGCTTTGCGAATTCGTGCGCGCGACTGGCTGCAACGTAGGCGAAGTAGGGCTCGAGTTCGGGGCTCGAGCAGAGGCTCACAAGGTCACGGATCTCGTCGCTCGTCGGGCCACGTGCAGGAGATCGCAGCTGCTCCCTGGCACGCTCCTGTGCGGCCTGGTCCCAGGCCGTCCGCCGCGTCATCAGCTCGGCGAGCGTGGTCATGGGCCGGCTCCATCCGGCTCTGTGTCGCATCCGAGTTCGTCGCGTGCGGCCTCAAGTGACTTTCCGGCAGTAACGAGGTTGACCGAGAAGGTCGAGCCAGGGTCGGATAGCACGGAGCAGAATGAGCTCCGTAGCTCGCCGAGGGGTCGCCGCAGCGCGGCCTTCGACCACCGCACGTTGAGGCTGAGCCTCCGCGCGGCGTCGCAGGTTCCATCAGGGCCGGTAGCGTCCCCGTTGCATGCAGGGTCTCGCCACGCCACCGGGCCGACCTGGAATTGGCCGAAGCTCGATGTCTCTACACGGATGCGGCTCATCAGAACGGGGAGCGCGTCATAGTCATCGGCTGTGCGATCCTGGACTTGGAGAAGTAGGTTTCCCATCGCTTGCCGCGCTCGCTCCGCCCCGAGGTATGCGTTGGAGAAGAAGCTCAAGGCGCTGCGTTGGAGGCTTCGGTCGTGTCGCAATCCCATGATTGGGTGGGGGACCTTTCCGCTCTCGGGATCCGCATAAGGGTTGCTGTCCGTTGAGCCGGCCAACACGAGCGCCTCGACCCCTTCGCTCAGCTGCTGTGCCGCCATCAATGCAGACGGGTCTCCTCGACCTGCCACGTCTCTCCCCAGGCACAATTCGAGCTTCTGTTGCCGCGCATGCTCATCAGGGGTCACGGACCACCCGAGGCAGCTCGCAAGCCGTTCGAAGTTCACTCGACAGCTCTCCAGCGCTGCTCGACCGGTCTGGCTCATGGCGAAGGCTCCGCCTCGATACAGCTCCGTTGTCTCGCTGTTGCCGAGTTCGCCCTTCATTGTGAGCATTCCGTTCTCCGCCAGCTCGAGCTTACACTCGCCGTCGAAGACACTTCGGATGAGTTCCTCTGCGGCGTTCTGTGAGCGGACGACATCGAACGTCTGCTGAAGCAGCCCTTGAAGCTCTTGCGCGAACTGACCCGACTTTGCGATGAGCTCGGCCTTCTCCTTCTCCACCACTATCTTCTCGCGTTCGAGCATAGCCTCGCGTCGCCTCAGGTCCTCGAGTTGGCGCTCGATCTCCTTCTTCTCGGTATTCTGATGGCTCAGCACCATGATGAGAACCAGGGTGAGCATGGCCATGAGCCCCATGGCGAGGTCGGCGAAGACCTGCCAGTACTCGTGGTTGCTCTTCTCTTTTCGTGTTCGTCTTGCCACGGCGCGCTCCTTCGCCTGCCTCAGCGTCGCTCGTCGAACTCACGGACGAGCTCGCGGACGATGGCGTCCACTCCCTCGCGCGCCTTGCTCAGATTCGCGACGCAGCTCTCCAAGCTGCCCTCCAAGTCACCGATGTTCCCGAGGAGGTCGCCGAGTTTCGCGATCTGGTTGTCGACTCGCTCGTCGACCTGTTTGAGTGTCGCGTCGAGTCGAGCCGAGAAGACCGTAAGGTGCGAGCCCACCGACTCGATCGCGCTGGGTAGCCTCTCGATGGGCGCGATGCTGTTCGATATCTTCGCGACGACGTGCATGGACTTCTCGACTGACGCCCATTTTGTCCCGAGCTCCATGAGCCCGACTTGGATCTTTTCCATCGACTCCATCGTGGTCTGGTGGAGTTTTGCGTGCTGCTGCCCCGTCGCGCGCTGGCTATCGTCAGTCACCAACAGCTGCGCCGCCAGGACTCGGTTGGTCTCTGCCAGCGCCTGCAGGTGCCACGCGAAGGCATCGAGACGTATTGTGGCGCCTTCCGTACTCTCCGAGGCCGCCGCAAGGCTGGTCGCGACGGACTCGATCCGTTCGACCATCTCCGAGAGACGAGTGTGGCGCTTGCTCTGGGCGCTCTCAAGTCTAGCGAGCCCGGTCATCTCCACTTTTATCGCCTCGGCCTGTTCGGTCATGACCCGCGTGGCCTGGGCGGACGCCGTGAGCGTTTCGAGGACCCGATCGCTAGCCGAGCGCGCGCCCTCCATCGCCCCCATCACCCCGCGGCTCGCCTCGGCAAGCGCCCCGAGATTTGCGGCGACACCTTGGTTCGCGCGTGCGACCTGGTCGGCAACATTCTGACCGGCGGCACCAAGCTCGTGCAGCACTCTTGTGACGTGTTGCTCTGCGAGCGCGGTGGTGCGCGACAGGGACGCCTCTACCCCTTCGGTCAGGCGTTGGGCGAAGTGCTCGGCGTAGCTCCTGGCTGAGCTGACGCCGAGCTCCGACGCCCGGGTGAGGATGGGTGCGAAGAGGCTCTCCGTGAACGAACCCATTTGCTCCCTGATGAGGTCGGGAATGACCTTGAGCGTCTGCGTGAGGTTGTCGAGGTCACTGGAGGTCGTGTGCAATGCGAAGCGCTCTTGGAGTGCTTCGTTCGCCTCTTCGACCGCATGCTCGACGCGGTTCTCCGCCACCCGTCCGAAGACCGCCGCGAAGATGCTGAAGAACACCCCAAAGATGCTGGTCCAGAACGCCGACGCGAGGCCCGAGATGACATAGTTCATCGAGCCACGGAGTTCACCCTCCCCGACCTTGAGGAACCCAAGCGCGAAGGAGACTCCGAAGAACGTGCCGAGTAGCCCGAGTGCTGTGAAGATACCAGGTGCGAGCTGGACGAGGCCGAAGGGAAACCAGCCAAGCTTGCAGTCGGCCATGAGCCTTTGTGCATCGAAGGGGTGGCTCTCGGAATCCGACCCGCGCGTACGCCCCTCGACGAGTCCCCGGTTGAACTCCTTCAGGGTGGCATGGATAGCCTTGGCCGGGCCGGAAGGGGGCTCGTCCGTGAGGAAGGTCGAGCGTGTTGCCCCGTCGAGATACTCATCCATCGCGGACTTGAGCGACCGGGGCACACGCCATGCCCGCAAGATCAATGGCACCGCGAAGGCGATGAGGATGCCGAAGCAGACGAGCGTGAGCCAGGTGATGATGTTGTCGAAGGCCTGCGAGAGGCTCGCGATCAGCGCGTCCAGGGTGCTCTCGTTCGCGAAAGGAGGCTCAGGATTCATGAAAGTCACCATTGGGGTTACGGCTGAGTCAGCCCATAGACCCAAGCAAGGGAAGCAGCGAGCGCGATGGCAGCCAGTGGCCATCGATGGCTTCTCGCCAACGCCACCGACAAAATGAGCGGAGCACCCAGGGCGATGACCGCTGTGAAAGCGCCTAGCCCGATTAGTGCGGGAGAAAAAGGGGGACCTCCGAAGTCGGCGAGCCAGGATATCCATCGCCACGGAAGGGTCCGCGCATCGCCCGCCGAGCCTGACCAGGTCGCCGCACAAACGATGCCCAGGACGGCTGCGACCAGCACGAGCGCTGCCCATGAAGCTCGAGCCCAGCGCAATGCCTCGCCGAGCGCGTTTCGTGGGGGGTGCGCCCTGCGCTGAGTGCGCTCGATGAGCGGCGGCGCTTCCTGCGGAGCTGGCGCTGAGAACGCTGACGGAGCCTGGCAATCGAGCTCGAGGCCAATAATCCGCATGAGTTCGTCGAGAGTGAAGGCAGCGCGTCTTCCCAGGGCAGCAAGGTGTTCACGAGCGCCCGTGCACCAATCAACATGGCTGCACCAGTCCAACACCAGCTGCCGGTCTCGTTCGAGCCCGTCCCGATCCCGTCGCACCTCTTCGAGCAGGTCGTGCCGGCCGACTAGACGCGAGACACCTGGGAGGCAGGGACGCACCAGGATTGGATGAAACAGCGCCCGCAGGCCTTGATGCGCGAGCATGACCTCGCCGAGGTCATCGATCGGGTGCAGGGGTCGAGGTGGCCATTCGATCGCGCGCGCTGCGGCGGTCCACCTTGCCTGGCGTCCCTCCCAGAAGAGCGCGAGCTCTCCGCTCTTCAGAGCCGCGCCAAAGCTGCGGAAGGCATCCCAGCCCGCAAGCGCGGCCTCCACGACGTCACCCTCGGAGGAGCCGCTCGACAGCGTGAAGGTGCCGTGTTTGAACTCACCCAACCCCGCTCGCCACTGCACGAAGCGAATCAACGTCGAGGCAGGATAGCCTTGCGCGCGAAGGGCACACACCCGCGCCGCCAGAATCTGGTCCCCGGCAGTCTCCTCGAGCCATGCCTCGAGCTTCCCGCTGCTCGCGGCGCTCGTTAGGGCCGGGTCCTCCGCGCGATATAGCAGTAGGTCTTTTATCTCGTGGATTGCGGTCACTGTCAGCGGCGGTCGGGGCTCCCGTCGAACGCGCCACAGTAAGCGCCAGCTGGCCGCCCCGACCGTGCCGTCGTCAGGGTTCGCGTATGAGTCTCCGAGAGGGCGTACCACTTCGACGAGCCCGCGGACCCATGCGCCCCGCCCCTCCCAGGCGATACCAACGAAGTGCTCGAGCCAGGTTCCGAAGTGCGCAGGGTCTTTCAGGCAGGCTCGGATCAGCGAGATGGCCTTGGGATCGAGTTGCCCACGCAACGCCTCACGCAATTGAAGGGGGCTGGACATTGTCCAAGGCTCGTCGCCATCCTTCACCACGAACGAAGGCGGAGGATCGAGCTTGTTCGGTAGATTCTTCCGAATGTCCTCAGCGATGCTGTTGTACTCGCGCTCCAACAAGCCGCGCTCGTGAGCCTCGCGCATGAATGCGACCTGGGAAGCCCAAAGAACGCTGCCATCGCTAGCCCTCAGGCTATCGGAGACCCAATTCTTGAGGTTGTCGAGCTCCTTCTCGGACGCAGACCTGAGGGACGCGTAAGCGCCGGCACTCGATGCTGCAAGCGCATCGAGGGTCGGGAAGACGCAACTGTAGAGGTGGCTCCAGAAGGCGCTATCGTCGTTCGAGCGGCCCCTCGTAGTGCGCAGGATGTTATTCTTTGCCTCCATTGCGCGTTGCGCGAGCGCGAAGCCTGCTAGCCGTTGCTGATCCTGGGACAAGGCCACCCTGCACAGGCTCATGACCATCTTCGTGCCGACCAAGAGCACGAGGACCTGGCGCTCCGTGTCCTCGACCATCTCCAAATTCCGCTTGAGCTGCTTGTCCAGCGACGGCACTGGGGGATCCAGCGCGACCTCTGCCGCACCATGCGCCAGTACCTGGATTCCGCCCGGTGCTGGGGGGGCCTCTGGCACGAGCGTCGCGAGAGGTGAGGCAGGCACGCGATCCGTCCTCGCCGTCTTGGTCGGACGTTCGGACTGTGCTTCCTGGCCATCACGTCCAGGGGAGTCGGTCATCTTGGTGCCATGGGGACAAGGGGGCCCATCGACCTATAGATGCTGCGGCTTCCCGCCGTTCTCGGTGGGGCCGAGTCCTCGCAGCTGCGGAGCTGACCCTGCAAGTAGGCCCCGTCCTCCAGCCAGTCGAGACGCCGGGTCGCGGGGTCGAAGCACGACGTGAGGAGTCTCGTCTCCACGAGGCCACAGTGGGGCTTGTCGAATCTCGCGCAAACCGTCGTGCATTCACGAGAGCCGGCGACCGTGGCGTTTTTCGAGCACCACTGCTCGCCTGCTTGGTCGGTCGTGCAGACCTCGAGCTGTCCGCTGTCCGAGCGTCGAAACTCATAACTCCAGTAGAGACGCCCAGCCGACGCATCTTCTGGCATCGAGGCATCGAGGTAGGACGGACGCATGGACTCGGCGAGGAAGATCGTGGGCAGAGCGTCGAAGTGGCGACCTGGTTCTCCGCCACGAAAGACTGTCATTCCCACGGCTGTGAGCGCCGCGATGGCGCGATCGCAGTCGGCATCGGGTTTCTGTTTGACTACCGCGTCGGAGGTCGCGCTCGACCTCTCGCGATCGGCCAACGCGGGGTGCGAGCGCAGGCTGATCGTCTGCGACTCGCCGCACGCCTCGACGATGCCCGTCGTAGGTGTTGGAACGCCGTACTCGTCGCCGCCGAGTTCAACCTCGGCCCACGGGATGCGCACACCTCCGTCGACCCGGGTGACCCTGCGGAGCGTTTGACCTCCGCGGATCACGAGCGCCACCGGTTCGAAGGGGAGCGCCTGGGGCTCACACGGAACCGGCACCGATCCGCGTACGCGCTTATTCGTGTGGCGCTCGACCGAATCAATCTCGGCCACGCTGTCGGCGATCACCAGCAATGCTCCAAGCGCCGCGACCGCGATCCCGATCCCCATCGTCACCTGGCGCGAGGCGACCTCACCTTCGCCACTTGCTTCCTCCTGGCTGATGCGGGACCACTCCTCATCGGTCGTCACGCCTGCCGCTATGGCGATCACGGCTCCAAGGCCCCCGCCAAGGGCGTAGGTCGGGCGGAAGTCGCGCGCCAGCTCCCTTTGGATCGTTACGTCCTCGGCCCAGGTCTCGGTGCTCTCCTTGACGCAGGTTCGCTGGCGGCTCGCCTTGACGAGCAGGCCCTGGCTGTCGGTCGAGACCTCACAGTGTCTTGCCCCCTCCATGGCGCTGAGCCTCTCGACTGTGAACTCTGGAAGCAGGTAAGGCTCGGAGCGGATGGTCTTGGAGACAACACCGGCGCAAGCGCTGGGCGTCGAAGCGACGATCAGCGACGTGACGTAGGCCGCCGTGCGCAGAGGCGACCAAGATGCACAGCGACTCGGTCTGCCCGTTGCTTGAAAGCCATCGCTGAGGCCACTGGAGGTTCGGGCGGCCTCTGGGGAGCGGGGCATCATGGTATATCCGTGAGGGCACTAAACCTCGGCGAGTCGCGTAGGCCCGCAAAATCGGGGTGGTCGGCGGCGAGGCGCAACGCCCGCTTCGCCTCGCTCGTCCCGATCCGGGAGATCGCCTCCAACTCGTTCATGGCCTCGCGTGTTCGCCCAAGGGAGCCAAACATGCCCGCGAGCCCGTATCGCGCCCAGACGAACGATGGAGATTTGTCGATCGCCTGGCGGAAGGTCATGATCGCCTGCCCAGGCTGGCCGGCTTTGCGAAGGCTCAATGCCCGCTGGGTGAACTCGGCAACGGACGGGTTCTCATTCGCGATCGCGCCGTTGGGCTCGTGTGGCTCCTGCGGAGTCGCCGGTCGGTTCGCGTCCTTGCTGGGCGATGGAGGAGGTGGGGGCAATGGGGTCGGCGGGGGCGTCGCGGGAGGCGGGGCGCTCGATGTCGACTCACGACCCGCGGGGTGACCGAGCACGCGGAACTCGCTGATGGCGAGATCATTCCACCGCGAACCCGGCCACACGCTCTCGATCTGGAACACGAGGCTGTTCGATATGACCGGGGGCGAGAACTCGAAATCGATGAAGCCACGCTTGTCGCTCGCGAGGTTGATCTCGAATTTCTTCCCGCTGAGCGACATCGTCGCACTGCGGACGCGGCTATTGAGCATGAACAGGTCCCCGAATTCATCGCTGTCGAGCTGCATCCCATTCGCGATACGCACCGCCCTGATCTCCATTGGCTCGGGGAAACGCATCACGAAACGTCCGGCAGGTTTATCGTCCGAGTGACGATACTGCCATGAAGTCTCCAGCCGTCCATCCTTCAGGTTGGCGGCGACGAAGGTGTGGTCCCGGAATGGCGGCACCGTCGCGAACACGCTCACCGTAGCGCGCTCGGTGATGTCGCTGTCGGCGGTCGGCGCGCGCGGTCTTTCCTGAGCCTCCAGGCGTCTGCTATCGGACAGTCCCTCGCCGCCCGGCTTGGAGTCATCGCGGGCCTCGCTTCGAGCACAAAAGCCTTCAACACATGTCAGGGCGCCTTCACACGGGCGCGATGTCGTACAGACTTCGCCCCAGCGCGCGACGACATTCGGTGTGGCTGGTTCCGGAGGGTCGCTCGTGGGCGGAGTCGGAACAGGAGTCGGAACAGGAGTCGGAACAGGAGTCGGAACAGGAGTCGGAACAGGAGTCGCCGCAGGCAAAGAGCCTGCCGCCTGGCACCGTCCAACTACACAGTCGAGCCCCGCCTCACATAGTTCCCCGTTTAGGTCGCAAGGCTCGCTGGCCCTGCGCCGCACGTGCGATTCTCCCACTGCTGGGCCGACGGCCTGGGGCGGAGCCAAGACAACCCTGACCTCGGTCCGGGGCGGCTCGAGGAGCACCTCGATGAGATTCGCGCCCCACGAAGCCGCGCCGAAGAGGAGGGCGAGGGTGAGGGGCCATGTCTGGCGTATGCCCCAGCGGCGAAATGATACATTGCGGGCGTCGATGGTGACACGCTCCCGCCCTGCAGCAAGCCGCTGGAGCGAGGCCTTCACCAGCTCCAGATCAGGCAGCTCGGCGCTCGGTTTGGCCGACTCCTGGCGTGCGAGCTTTTTGAGGAGAGCTGCCTTGTGGCCGGATAGCTTCGACAGCGTGTGCCTGAGTTGGCTGACCACGGTCTGGTCGCGCCAATCACGCCACGACAACAGCACGGCGATGAGCCACAGCACGGCAAATGCCACGACGTACTTCGCAGATGCTGGTAGCAGGAAGAAGGGCAGAGCCAGCCCGATTGAGGCGAGCGCCGCGGTCACGTAGGTCAGCCGTCGCGAGAGCGACATGCGGGGAAAGGCGACCACCTCGCTCGGCCAGCTGACCGAGTTGACGGCTTCGGCAAGCGGCTCCCTGGGCTCCTCGGGGCGACTCGCGGCAGTGGTGGAGGGTGGTGAGGTTGCCGCAGGCCGTGGGTGCAGGAGCGCGACCATCGACTCGAGCTCGGCGACATCGGGTGGTCTGTCGGAGCCGCGAAGGATCTCCACCGCCACGAAGGCGGCGCGCGCAGCGACGGCGGCGTGTCCGCGCGCCCCGTCGAAGGTCAAGCGCAGAGCTGGCACCAAGGTGCGCTCGGGCTCCCATGGCGAGCCGGAGAACTGATCGAGCCAGAGTGCGAGGCTGTGCGCATCGCGAAACGCGAGCTTCATCAGCGGGACACGGAGAGCCTCGCCGGCTGCCAGGGCGAGGAGCTGCAAGGCCTCGATCGACTTGATCTCCCACTCGAACTCTCCGAGCCGGATGGGCAGCGGGACGGGATTGCCTAGAACGCGCCCGGCTTGCCTGGCCTCAGCGAGAAGGGCGGAGAACTCCTCGGCATGGAAGCCCCACGCTGCGGCCTGCTGCATGAGCTTGAGTCTGTCGCTCCATGGAAGTGGGTTCGGGGGGGCACCGGCAGTCCGAATGGCTTCCTGGATCTTGCGTGTCCGCCGCTCCCACTCGTCGACACAGAGGCGTCGCAACGCGTCACATTGTCCTCCGTCCAACTCTTGTTTGGTATCCCCGAGCGATGTCCAGGCCCGTGCGCCGATCAGGCCGCGCGCAAGCGCACCTTCGATGTCCGAGTCGCGCCGACGCGTGAGTTTCGTCAGCTCGTCCCGGAGCCGAACGATGCGGTCGGACACCTGATACGCGTCGAACTTGCCCTCTGGAGTCACTCCAGCGCGCACGAGCTCGGTGAGCTCGGGTTCCTCGCAGAGCAGAGCGAGAGCGGAGCAATGGCCGTCTCGCGCTTCGCGCAAGAGATCGGCGGTGAGGACGGGATGGACGGCATCTCGAGCAAGCACTCTCGATTCGGGTGCCGTCTCGCGATTGCTCCCTCCCGAGGAGGAGGCCGCGTCTGGACGTAGGCTTGCCTTGACCGCCACTGCGTCAGAGGCATCCTTGCCCCCGACCACCTCGGTCGTGCTCGCGTGGACAGGCTCGCGGGGGGCGGCGCTCACAGCACCTTGATGGAGTTGAGCTTTTTCTTGCGTCGCGTCTTCAGGTCGTTCGTGGCCGTCGGCCCGTCACCGTCATAGCGGAGGTGGCCGTCGCGGCACTCGCCGGTTCTCAGGTGGGTGGCTACAAAGGAGATTCGGCCCGAATGTTCGGCGTCGACACGGACCAACACCTGGTCGCCGAGCTCCGCCTGCACATCGAAGCCGACATCGAGCGCGCAAGGCGCGTCTTCCGCGAGGGGGCCCGGTTCTCCTTCGTGGATCCTCACCTTCAGCCCACCGGGGCTCGCCACCTGAAAGAGCTTCTTCTCGGATGCCGGAAGCGTCCGGCCGCGAGTCAGCAGCGGCTCGGTTTCGTTTCCCTTGATCTCGACGTTCAGGCCGTGCGCGAGGGTCGTCGTGATTGGGGCGAGCTTGGCCGTCCTTGCTGTCTGCTGGCTCGTGGCGAGGAGGTAAGAGCCGAAGCGCGCCGCACCACGGGCGATGGCGTGGTCGAGATTGATCTCAGGGTGCTGGTTCGGGTCGAGGAAGCGATCCCCGAACATGACCTTGAGGGCATCCCGCACCATGCGAAGCCTGGTACCGCCTCCAGCGGGGATCAGCTTCTTCAGCTGGTCCGGCTGGACGTTCGATTGTTCCAGAGCGTGCCCCACAGCCTGACGGCACCTATCGACCAGGCCCCGTGCGGATGCGCTCCAAACCTCACGAGTCACCTGGAGATCGAGCTCCACGTCCTGGCCCACCTGCGTCCTCAACCTCACGCGCCGCTGGTGGTTCACCACCCCCTCTTCGCGCTTCAGTTCCTCGGCGAGCTCACCAAGCCGGGCCTGGCTCCGCAGATCGAGACTATTGGCGTCCAGGCTCGGATATCGAGCGCGGATGCTCGAAGCCAGCTGTTCGTACATCACCTGGTCCCAGTCGCGCCCTCCGAGCCTGGGCTCGCCATGCCCGCCGATCACCACGGGGTGGGCATTACGCCTCACCTCCATGATGGCGATGTCGAGGGTCCCCCCGCCGAGGTCGAAGACCCCGTAATACCCTGGCTCCGGTGGCGCGTCCGGACGGTACCAGCTGTAGAGGGCCGCGACAGGCTCGTCGATCGTCTCCACGAGCCGGATCCCGGCGAGCACCGCGGCTTCAGCCGTCGCAGCCTTTTGCATGGACTGGAAGTCCCTGGGGTGGGTGATGACCGCCTGCAGGGAGTCGACGCCTGTCTTAGTGACCTCTGCGACGACCTTTCTCAGGACGAGCGCTGCGACGTCCGTGGGGTCGAGCGTGAGATCGCCGAAAAATGGCCAGACCTGTGGCTTCTGAAGACCGATTTCCCGCTTGGCCGCCTCGATGTAGAGGTCCGTCTCGGAGCTCGCCTCGACATGTCGCTGGTATGCGAGGCGGCCCACATAGCAGGTGATTCCATCATCCTCGTTGCGACGCAGCAAGATGCGTGAGGGCAGCAGCGTCTTGTCATGTGAGCTGGCCGGATCGATCTGCATGACATCGATGCGGTGGTCCCCGACAGTCGCGCGTGCGCATGCAGAGTTGGTCGTGCCGAGATCGATTCCGAAGACGAAGCCGCTCATGGGTCGATCCTTGCCTGAAGTCTCGTGATGCTGAAGGTCAGACGGTCTCGTGGGGCCAACTCGCGCTTGTTGGTTTCGAGGACGGCCTCGACGAGATCCGCGAGCCGATGCATGCGCTCGGGTTGGCTGTAGGTGTCAGGGGATGTCCACTCGCTCCACCATGGCGGTGAAGCGTCCGGCGCGGCGCCGCGGTGTTCGAGGCCGGTCTTCAGATCGAAGCTGACCTCGGTCGGTCGGTCTCGTCTCAGGCCGCGGCACACGAGCCTGGTTCGGCCTCGCGACCCTCCGGGCGCGCTCAGCTCCTCGAAGCTCACGCTCTCTGGCGCTAGTCCCTGCGTGGCGAGCTCGACCTTCTGAATGGTTTGGAGGCGCTCTGGGAGGCTCGCTGGCGCCGACCCGGTGGTCGTTGCCGCGAACCCGATGAACGCCTTGCCGTCGGCCTCGCACTCGAGGTCCACGACGAGCTCGTTTGGGACCTCGCGGCGAGGCGCGCGGAGCAGCCTCACCTTGGGTGGACCCTCGTTTGCCGGTGCGGCGCCGAGGTCCAGGGCAACGGAGCTCGGATCGAAAGAGACCTGGTCGAGCCCGTAGGGGGCCAGCTCGAGGAAGCGATGGCGACCCGGTGGGTTCGCGACGGCCGCGGTCTCGAGCTCCGCCGCGAGGTTCTGCGAGACTTTACGCCCCGCGGCGATGTCGCGGCTCATGACGAGTATGAGGAGCGGCCGGACCCCTTCGAACCGGTAGAAGCCATCTCCCTGGCCCCCGGCCTGCGACGGGGTGATTCGCATCCCTTTCCCATTGAGCGACTTGTAAGGTCCTTCCCGGGTACGCAGCGCGGCGAGATAGTCGTTGACCTTGGCATACATGTCACGGTTCATCCCGCGCTCCGGGTAAACACGGCCGTTGAAGTCGAGCGAGATGACGTGGAGCCAGATGCCATAGCCGGCGCGGGCCCGCTGCGTGAGAACCCGCTGGAAGCAGTAGGTGTCGAGGCCGGGTAGGCAGCCCGCGGCCTTCTCTCCGGGGGTGAGCGCCTCGCGATCCGAGACCTCGATGCCGTCGGTCAGGACTACCGAAACGCCTCGGGCGTCGACCGGGCTTACCGCAATGGTGCCATCCTTCTCGAGCGGCGCGTCCGGGGGGATCTCGGCGAGCGCGGCCGAGATCTGCGAGCTGGCCCCCGCGTACACCTTGGCGTTGCGATAGCGCTTGGCGTCAGCCTCGAGGTTGCACTTGGGCTTGGGTCCGCTCCCGACTTCGCAGTAATCGACGGGACCGGCACCCGCCTTGCTGAGCGCATTGCCGACCGCCAGGTGCAGGGTCTCGATGCGGATGTCCCCGCCGTTGGAGACGAAGCCTCGCATCGAACCGCTGACGTCCACGAACACCGCAGCGCCGGTGGGGATCGGCTTGTCGGCCGAGGCGGGTGCGAGCGCCTTGTCCACGGAGGCGTCGCGAGGTGATTCGCCAACATCGTTGGGGATGGTCGCAGAGCCTCGGCGCGTGGGCGGAGGAGTCTCTTCCGCGCCGCCGCTGCAATCGCATCCAACCGCAAGCGTCATCATCAGCGACAGGATGGAGAGCGCACCGCAAGGCACCACGTTGCGGCACCTTGGCTCACACCACATCAACATATTCGCGCCCCTCCCTGGCTGCGAAAAGCACGTCGAAGAGCTTGATGGAAACCTCCTCCGGGGGGTGTGCGCCGCCGACGCGCTTGACCTGGACCCGCTGGGTCATGTCGATGCCGTTCCGGTATTGCTCGCGCTGCAGACGCGTGCGGTTGTCGCCGACGAGGTTGTCGACGGTGACCAGGCTTCCCTGGCGTCGAACGACCACGCTCCAGCGAAGAGCATGGGGCTGGCTGGCATCCGCGAGCACCAACTGTCCGTCACGCACGTCCATGTGGAGGCGCTGCTCGCCACTAACGATATCGAAAAGCGCCCAGCCCTCTTCGATGGCCTTGCCGTCCTTGTCGCTGGTCTTGGGCTTATTTCCGTACATCTTCAACCTCCCGAGGGCCTTAGCCCCGCACCTGCTTGAGGCGGTCCTTGAGACTCGTCTGCAGGAGCTTCTCGAACGGGCTCTCACCGAACCACTGCCTGCCGTTCGGAACGCATGCTTGGACGTATTGATCAGAGGCTCGCAAGGTCTTGAGGAAATCGTCGCCATCCGTGCCCACGAACTCCGGTGGGAATCCGGGCACGAAGCCAGCCGGCGCATCGTGAAGCCAGCGTGCTGGGCTCTGGGGGTCGAGGCCGGTGGGGCCATGAGCCCACTCTTGCGGGTGGTACGTCCCATCCTTCGACAAGCTCGATGTCTCGCGCCACCACTCGATCTGCTTGTCCGCGCCGCCCTGCCGAGTCGTGACGCCGAGCCCGAGGATCGTCCTGAAAGTCCAGGGCGGGACCGAGTCGACCAGCGTGTCGTGGAGGCCGTCGGGGTTCATGGAGGTGGCCGACAAGTATCGCGCCTTGTCGACGGCCTGGTGATCGCTCAGGAGACCGAGGCAGACCGCGTGCTTCGGGTCACAGTTGGGAATGGCGAAGATGTCGACATGCGTCTTGGGACGGCCTTGGCCGATGAGGTCATCGACCCGTCTCTGCATGTGCGCGCGCAGGCTCTCGTCGAGGTTGTCATAGACGAGCGAGGCGAGCCCCAGGCCGTTGCCAAGACGGACGATCTGCACCGGGAGCATGTCGGAGCTGCTCAGGTCCGGGTTGCGCCTCGTGGCCGAGCCACTCAACACCGTCGACGCCACGAGCCTCGCGACGAACTCCACGAGCTGGTGCACGTAGAGGCTGATGCGCGCGGTGCGTGCCTTCTCACGGTCGGGCGCAAAGTATTCGCTTCGCGGCCCATCGGCCCTCAGACGACGCTCGGCCGTGCGCGCGTTGCCGTCCACGAAGCAATTCGAGGGACGGTCGGAGCCCGCGAGCCCGTCGAACAGGGCGCTGCCCGCATACTTGAGGCTGACCATGTATTCGATGATGTGCGGCCTTCCTGGACCCGTGGGCACCCAGAGGAAGGCAATGTCGGTGCTGCCACCGCCGACATCCAAGATCACTCTTGGGCGGTACACGACCGCCGGAAGATCGTGCCCTCGGGTAGGGATGTCCAGATGGCTCACGGCGAAGGCCTCTGTCTTGGGGCCGGCATGTAGCTCAAGGGTGGTTTCGGTCCAATCTGACAGCGCCCAGCGTGCACCTTGGGCGAGAGCTCGCTCTGTGTTCATGGCCTTGCGGAAGCTGTCCCGCAGGCTCGCAACCTCCTCGGGCCTCCAGATCCCTGGATAGCTCCACCGCACGTTGATCCTGGCCGGAGTGCGCGCGTTGATCCCTTGCTCATGAGCGCTCAGTGTCGCCGCGAGCGTCTGCACCAGCAGCGTCTTGAGGTACGCTACCCGACACGCGCGGTTGAAGGCGCTGTCGCCCCACTTGAGGTCCTTGATGAGGAGTTTGTCGGGAGGATTCGAGCCGTCCCACTCGACGTCGTTGCCCGGAACGCAGATGTCGAGCCCTGGGCGGAGGTCGGAGGCGGCATCAGGATTGCCCAGGGCTTCCCTGAGTAGGAGCTCGCTCGGAAGGATCTCCTTGTGGCGGCCATATGGACGGTGGGTGAGCCTGGGGTGGTAGTTGGCCGCAGGGGTCTTTGCGTGTGTCTCCCGGGGGCGCACAAGGTACTCGAAGGTATCAGCTACTGGAGGCACTTCGGCTCTAGGGGCGCCGTGCCACTGGAACGCGACGCACGAACTCGATGTGCCGAAGTCGACGCCCATGTTGAGGATATCATCCTGTGACGGGCCGAGGTCGAGCGGTGGCGCCGCCACGAAAGTGCCACCGCAGAAACGATCAGACTTGCGCCAGCTCACGCTGACGAGCTCGGGGCGTGGCCCCTTGAAGATGGCGGCAAATCTCCGCGGCAGCTGCGGATTGGCGACATAGCCCGTGAACTCGAGCGACCTGACTCGGTAAGTGCCCATTACCGGGAGCTCGGCGTTCTCCTCCGTCTGGGCCTTCACGCCCTGGTGCAGGCGGACGTGGACCTCGGGCTCTCCGAGCGCGGAGGGGGGCAGCTCCACATCGACGATGAAGGTCTTCCATTGTTTCGCCCGCACCTTCGGCCAGATGCAGACGAGCGTGTCCTGGATCGGATCGTCGGTCGGACGCAGCGTCTTCTCCCAGCGCACGTTCACGAGTGGACGCTCGATGCGCACTGCCTGGGGATGGCCCCGAAGCGGGAGTCGCGCCACATACCGGCCGCTGTTCGGGTCGATCCTGCCGCGGAACTCGTCGGGGGTCTTGTGGTATCGGACCATGTCGAGCAGGTCGAGGTACTCCGGGCGCACGGGCAGATCCGGGACCTGGACTCGCCTCTGGTCTTCGGGCGTGACCCCACCGAGCATCGGCACCTCGGTGAAGCAGATCTCCTCGGCGGAAAGCGCATCCGCATCGCTGAACTGAAATAGCGAGTCCAGGTGTGGGCTGTCCTTCCACCTGACGTGGGGGGGGATGTCCCGGAGGCACAAGCCGAGGATCTGTAGGTCGAGCTCTGCTACCAGCGGAGATCCACAGACCGGGCAGTGGATACGCATCCTCGGACCGAGAAACGCACGGGTGTGAATCTCGACGCGCAGGGCGAGTGAGTTTTGCCGCAGGTCGTAGGCGCACTTGTTGTTGTCACACTTCATGGCGGAGGTCTCACCCGTTGGCGTCGCGGAAAGAGTCACGATAGATATGCATGGGCCCGAGCTTCTCGGCGACCGTCGCCGCGGCGCTGGGCCACCCAGACCCGAGCAGCTGCTGGGAGGTCGCACCCTCCGATTCGAAGAGCCGCGCGAGGAAGTGACGCGTGGCCTGGGCCGCCAGTTTGGCCCAGTCGTCCCCTTCACCAACGATAGGCCGGGTATACGCCGCGGCCATGCGCTGGAGCGAAGCGAGCTGCTTGCGGGTCGCCTCGCACTCACCTCCGTTGCCCCACCAAGCCGCGAGCTCACCGTGAAAGGCGATGGGGAAGCCTCGCTGCTCGACCAGGTAGGGTTTGCCATCAGGGGCGAATCTGCTGCCCGTGAAGACCCGCCAGAGCCCGAGCCCAAGCATCGACAGGTCGCCGATTCGGGTCGTGCCGTCGCGGTCCCACTCGACGAAGAACGCCGATGTGTCATTGCCCAGGGGGAGGACAACCGCGTGGCCCCTATCGACCAGCGCTTGCGCCTGCGTGAAGTCGATCGTCTCGGGGAGTCGCCGAGACCTCTTGGACTGCCTGAAGGCCTCCGATGCAAGGGGGGCTCTCTGGCCACCCAGCATCTCCGGGGCATGAACGGCGATGACTCGCTGGATGTCACTGTAGACGAAGGGGGCCCGGGTCAGACCATCAGGGGTACGGTCCCGCAGAGCAGACAGGTGGGTGTCGAAGCGGTGGCTGATGCGTTCGGC
>Ga0209181_10002769_pt1 | contig 28214 bp, 24 predicted proteins | sample MAT05_FD_187208 | JGI IMG/M metagenome (GOLD analysis project Ga0209181, IMG submission 187208) | Freshwater microbial communities from Lake Fryxell liftoff mats and glacier meltwater in Antarctica - MAT-05 (SPAdes) (version 2) | ecosystem: Environmental > Aquatic > Freshwater > Ice > Liftoff...
TCCGTTCCCATTGGTCATCTCGCAGGGCGTAACGGCGGCTGGTCATGGCGGTGCATTCCTGTTTAGTTCACGTTGCTCTCTACTTTACCTTCCCTCGACAAAGGAAAATATTTGATGACACGCCCTAAGATATAGCAAAGCTACAATGTTTATATAGAAAGTAGAGCGTAGGGTTTCTCAACCTGGGTATTCTTAGCTAGGGGGCTGCCAAATAAACTTTGAGGTCTGACAATCCCTTAAAGCCTCTGTTAATCATTTGTTGCAGGTTTAGGTAACCAGCGAAGTTCCTTTAGTGAACTAATTGAAGTTAGAGAATTGTAAAAGTTAGATGCACTCATTTCAAATGCATTCATCAAGGAGAGTTTTACATGGCTGAGGGTCTACAGGAACTGATTCAATTTGAGCTTCGTTCTCATAATGTGACCGTACAGGTTAATCAGACTAAGGATTCGCTTACGGTTGTGGTCAATCGCCCCGCCGATGCAGAGGTGGATTATCCAGGAATTACAGAGCTTCTCCTTGAGAAGCTCAACTCCATGAACTTGGAGGTTGAGAAGTATAAGATTCTGGGTCGAGTCGAAAAACAGACTAAACCAGAGTGGCAGCAAGTATTTGACAATCCTCACATGAAGAAAGCCTCTGGCCCCTTTGGGTTTTTATATAAGAAGAAAAGCTGACGGACGGGAAAACGGAAGGCTATTCTGATCCCCACTCATTTCAAAGCCTGTAATGGCGGTAGACGTTGCTGGCAGAGCGATGAAGGAGGGCATGGCGATCGACCAAAGCTGAGAGATCGTCGCAGTAGCCCCCACCAATGACACAGGCGATCGGGTAACCAGCGGCAAGGCAACTCCCCAAAACTTGCATCTCACGACAAAATAGTCCGCGATCGGTGAGGTCAAGCTTGCCCAGCCGATCGCCACCATGCACATCAACGCCAGCATCGTATAGCACCAAATCTGGTTTGACTTCGGTGAGCAAATCCGGCAAATACTGAGCCAGGGTTTGCAGATATTCTTCATCCTGCATTCCCACGGGCAGGGCCACATCTAAGTCACTCTGCTGCTTAGTCCCAGGAAAGTTGACTTCGCAGTGCATGGAAAAGGTGAAAACACTGGGATCATCCTGAAAGATCCAGGCTGTCCCGTCGCCCTGATGCACATCCAAATCTACGATCAGGATTTTTTGCGCCAGACCGAGTTTTTGCAGAGTTCGGGCAGCGATCGCCAAATCATTAAAGATGCAAAATCCAGAACCATAACTGGGAAAGGCGTGGTGCGTTCCCCCGGCAGTGTTGCAGGCTAAGCCGTGCGCTAGAGCTAGCTGAGCCGTGAGTACCGTTCCCCCCACTGCGACACAGGTACGGTTCACCAAAGCTGGACTCCAGGGTAACCCAATGCGGTGTTTGGCTTTGTCGCTGAGGGTGCCGTCACAATATGCCTGGGTGTAGTCTGGAGTATGAACAAGCTGAATCCACTCCTGGGGTGGGCGCTCTGGTTGATGAAACTGGTCTGGCTGCGCGATCTCACACGTTAGGAGCCGATCGTACAACAACCGAAATTTTGACATGGGAAACCGATGACCCTCTGGCAATGGCGCGACGTAATCGGGGTGGTAGACCAGGGGAAGCATCATCGGTCAATCGTTCGTGATGTAGGATCGAATCTCACGATCGACCGTCAGCGGTTGTCAGGACATTGTAGAGGTCGGGGCGACGATCGCGGAAGAAGCCGAAGGCGTTGCGGGTGCGTGCTGCTTGGTTCAGGTCGATCGCGGCGCAGAGAATGCCATCGTCTGTGCCGCCGAACTCAGCTATTTTGTCTCCCCGCTGATTGGCAATGAAGGAATGTCCATAGAAAGTCTGCTTACCTTCCGTGCCGATGCGATTGGCTGCCACCACGGGGATCGCATTGGCCACGGCATGACCAATCATCACCCGTTGCCAGGGGTCTTTGGTGTCGAGGTCTGGTTCTTCTGGTTCTGTGCCGATCGCTGTGGGATAAAGCAGCACGTCGGCTCCCATCAGGGTCATGGCTCTGGCGCATTCTGGAAACCACTGATCCCAGCAAATGCCAACGCCGATCGTGCCGTAGCGAGTTTTCCACACCTTAAATCCTGTGTTGCCCGGACGAAAGTAAAATTTCTCCTCGTAACCTGGGCCATCGGGGATATGGCTTTTGCGATAGATGCCCAACAATGCCCCATCTGAGTCTACGATCGCCACGCTGTTGTAATAAGCCGGCCCCGCCTTCTCAAAAAAGGATACAGGGATCACCACACTCAGATCTGCGGCTAAGCGCTGAAATTGGGCGATCGTGGGATGTCCCTCGACTGGATGGGCCCATTCAAAATACGTTTCCCGCTCCTCACAACAGAAGTAGCGGCTTTCAAACAACTCTGAGGGCAGAATTATTTGTGCCCCCTTAGCCGCTGCTGCGTTTATCAACTCACTGATGTGTTTGATATTGCTGGCAATATCTAGGCTAAAAGAGGTTTGAATGGCTGCAAAGGTAGTAGTCATGATGAAGCACCCATAATGAATCAAGTTTGGGCTAAACAGAGGTCAGTTGTGGATCAGAGGGTTGTCGAAATCCGATCGACGCTAGGGAAATGCCTATTTTGTGGAGAACCTTCGGATGCATCGAAGTATCGCCTATGATCCATTATCCTCGTTTTCAACCAAGTTTAGATTTGTTGTCCGAGGATGGAGATGTTTTGAGAATCCCGCTGTTCTATGTTGTTTGACCAACAATCCTTAGCAATTCTCCACTGAGACACCATGCAGAAAACAGAACGAGAAAAAATGCTGGCAAATGAACCATACATCGCCACCGATCGAGAACTTGTGGAGATGCAAATAACAGCACAGCATCTCTTATATACTTTCAACTTATCTCTACCCAATGAAGTCGAAAAGCGTTGTGAGATGATTCAGGCTCTCCTGGGTGCAGTGGGTCAAAATCCTATAATCCAGCCGCCGTTCCGTTGCGATTATGGCTGCCATATCTATGCTGGAGATAACTTATATATCAATTACGATTGCATCATTCTAGACTGCAACAAAGTCTATATAGGAAACAATGTGTTGATTGCGCCTAAAGTCCAACTCTATACGGCATACCATCCCCTTGATCCAGAAATCAGAAAATCTGGTCTGGAAATGGCGGCTCCCATAATGATTGGTGATCAGGTGTGGCTCGGTGGTGGCGCGATCGTCTGCCCTGGTGTCACGATCGGGGAAAATACTACCATTGGTGCTGGAAGTGTGGTTACCAAGGATATGCCAGCAAACGTGGTTGCAGCCGGGAATCCTTGTAGAGTTATTAGAGATTTATAAAGACTGTAATATAGCAATAATTCGATCGTAGCAGCCGATCGCAGGACTGTTGAATCTACTCAATCACTGCACCTTTTCTTAAGTCATCAAAATTGAAGAACATCCAAAAACCTGGAGGGAGTGTAACCAATGACAAACTCTGAAATTCGTACCGCACACGTCCAAGTCACTAACGGCGACTTAGGGATTGCTGCCTATCTTGCAGAGCCAGTGGTAGCATCACCCGTCCCCGCGATCGTTGTGTTGCAAGAAATCTTTGGCGCGAACGAACATATTCGGGATGTGACAGAGCGCCTTGCCAAACTTGGCTATGTCACGATCGCCCCTGCCCTTTTCCAACGGACTGCTCCTGGTTTTGAAGTGGGCTACACTCCTGAAGCGATGCAAATGGGCAGAGATCGGGCCCAACAGACTAAAGCTGAGGAACTTCTAGGAGACATTCAGGCAACGATCGCCTATCTCCACACCCTGCCGTCCGTAAAACCAGGGCCAGTCGGCTGCATTGGCTTTTGCTACGGCGGCCACATCGCCTATCTAGCAGCTACCCTGCCCGATATCAAAGCCACCGCCTCCTTCTATGGCGCTCGCATTGCGGCCTCCACCTTTGGCCCCGGTGCCCCCACCCTCACGCGCACACCCGATATTCAAGGAACGCTCTATGCCTTTTTTGGTTTGGATGATTCCAGCATTCCGGTTGACCAAATTGACGAGATAGCTGAGCAACTGAAAAGGCATGACATTCCCCATCGCATCTTCCGCTATCCAGGCGCTGGTCACGGCTTTTTCTGCGATCGGCGTGCCAGCTATAACCCTGAAGTCGCCGCTGATGCTTGGCTACAGGTGCAGCAGTTGTTTCAAGAGACGCTGTAAAACAGACCTTACATACCCAAAGGCATAAATAATATAGAGCGGCTCCTGCTACAGAAACCGCTCTCGCAAGCGATCGTCCAACCCTGGTGGCTACCCGAACCCTGAGTTCTACTCAGCCGCACAATGAATCACAAACGTCAGCGGTTCCTGGTCTTGCAACTGAATTTCTAAGGAATAAGCTTGGTCGGGTTGGGGAGCGAAGAGTTCCACACTCACATAGCCAGCATTGGAGCGGTAGGCCGCCGCCTGCCCCGCTTCTGTCTGAAAGCTCAAACCACCGCCACTAGGCAAATGCCCCTGCATCCGTAGGCGATCGACTGCACACTCAGCATTTGCAGGATGGTACGTCACCTCCAGCGTCAACAATCCTTGCCCTGTCAACCATTGCCGCTCTACCAGCCCTTGGCTTGGCGAAACGGTCAAACTCAATGCCCCCATAATTTCACGGGCAGCTAGCAGCGACAACACCATTTGTTGAATGGGTGTAGCGGCTTCATAGCTGTTAGGGAGATTATTTTCCAGTTGCCTAGAAAAAGATTGCCCCTGATTGGCAGGAGCTGTCAGCGTTCCAGACCGGGCTGGGGATACCAGAACTAGTCCTGCGAGATGATTCAAGGCTTGGGATTGTCCGGGGAAAAGGCTTTCCACCGCTTGCACCAAGCGTGTGCCTTCCCGCAGAGAGGATTGCACCGCAGTTTGACACTGACCTAGCAGCGTTGTCAAAACTGCTTCAGGCATGGGGACAGGGAAGTTGAGAGTCCGTAGATGCTCCAGCCACGGCCGAGCAGGGGCAGAGGGAGCCAGCGTCTGTTGAGAGTCAGCCTCATAGTCAGACACCTCAGATTCCCACGGAAACAAAGGTAAGTGATGCTGGATTTCGGCTTGTAACCGACGTTTGATCAGCGTATGAAATCGATTTTGCACTGTAGGTATTTCTCCCGGTTGAAGTCGTTGCGTCCCTGAATGCGGGGAGAAGTCTGTCGATCGCCCCATCCGATCGGCCGGATAGCCGCTCAGTTGGGAATCGAGGGAGTTTAAGACATCCATTTCCAAATTTTCCACCTCACCCTCAACGGAATACTCAGTGCCATCAGCAACATAGGAGGTTGAATGGGAACCTAATTCTGGGGAGAATGACGGTGGAACAGGCTGCTGGAGTAACCAAGCAAGGATGTCATTCTGAAAAGATTCAGACTCTTTGTCCATCTTCATAGATCCTTATTCATCAGTAGATATACGTGATCCGGACACTACGCCATTACGAATTTCCCAGGCTTGCTCTAGCAACTTAGACCACTGTTTTTGCACCTGAATCACTGTGCACCCAAGAGCTTGGGCGATCGACCCATCTGTTGCCCCTGCCTGCTTCATTTCCAACAAACGCGATTGCTGCGAATTCATCTGCGCCTGAAATGCCTGCCATTGCAGCAAGGTCAGCCCAAAGTTGTGATCCAGGTCAGCTTCTAGCCACTGATGCACCAGTTCCCACCGGTGCGACATGGCAAACCGAATCAAATGATACTTGAATCGCTGCTGTAAATAGTCTCGCTGGCGCGGTGTGAGACCCAGAATTGCCTCAATCTCGTTGGCGGATAAATCCTGAAGGCGTAGGGCAAAATAATCAGCACAATCGCTTTGCTGCCGCTCCTCCAGGTAGGTCATGAGTTCTGTAATGACGTTATGCCGCAGGGCATCTTCGATCGGTTCTGGTTCCTGGGCCACCATTTGCTCTCGTACCCGCTGGAGCGAAGCCGCATTCCAGTTATGGTCGGAGTCTGAGGAGGTGCCTTCCGCAGCTTGCTCAATATCAACAAAAATTTCCAACGGCTGCTGCTGGGAAAACGTTTGGGCCCGCAGAATAATTAATTGCTGATTTCGTCGTCCGGGCAAGGGAATTCGCCGCTTAGCGTAGCGCTCTGTAAACGCCATATACTCCGACAGGTCGAGGAGAGAGCGGGGACTGTAGGAACTGGGCAATTGAGCTTCCCGGCGAAAGGCATTGAGGGATTCAATGTAGAAACCTTGCAGAAAATCTTCGATCAACGTGAGACGAGCCTGGTAACTCGATTGCACTTGGGGCGGGGTGATGTAGCGATAAACCACAGCACTGAGAGTGCTGTGCAGTTCTACCCGGCCTCTCCGTGACCCTAGTTTGTAATAATTCAAACACTGATTGAGGCGATGCTTGGACAGCGTCATCGCCCAGGTTTCCACCTCTCCAGAGGCTTGAATCCGCTTACTTTCAGAGCAAATCCGGGTGACTTCCTTTGCCAACCGATCGGCTACATCACGACAGTTTTGCTCTGAGGCACGGGTTAATTGCTTAAAGTCGCTGAATAGCAGTTGAAAAATTGCCTCCACGATTAGGCAGGTCTCCCCTCCAGATGGTTAACACAATTACAAAGACCCTAGCACACCTCACAAGCGTATAAACTGGGGGTGATGTCCAGCCTACGTGTGAAGCTCGGATGAAGCCATTTAACCAGCGATGTGCAACTTTCCCGAACCGCCCTCACCCCAACCTCTCTCCCAGAAGGGGAGAGGGGCTAAGAACTGGATTGGCTCCCCTTCTCCCAATGAGAGAAGGGGCTGGGGGATGAGGGCAGATTTTGAGTTGCACATCGCCTTTAACCGGGATCATTTAACAGGGATCTAAGATGATGGATTTAGATCAGCAAATTCAGGTGTTGATTCAGGATGCTCCCCAGGATGGGACGGCTGACCTAGTTGTCACGATCGCCCCCGCCTTAAAACTGCTAGCAGGACAGTTGCGCCACCTCCAATACTATATTCTGCAAACCCTGGAGCAAAACTGGCTGCTGACCACCCTCAGCAACTCAGCCCAACCTGGAGTGGAGAAGCGCGTTATCTATGCTTTCCCCACTAGCCGCGATGCCACCCGATCGCCCGCTGCCAAGGATATGCAAATCGTAGCTGTAGCCGTTCCCGTAACCCACATTCTATTTCAGATGATGGCGATGGATACGGTAGATAGCCTGGTATTCTTTGAAACAGTCGGCAATCTGGAAAAAGGCACGGAAATTTTACGCCAAGATCTGCAAACGTTGGTTCAAGAACATTTGCGTCAGCGATTTCCCCCTAATATTTCATCTAATATTGCCTGAATCATTCTATGAGTGATTTCAGAGGCAGGTTGGGTATCGATCGTGAGTAGGGGAGTGAGTGAATGACGAAACTGAGATGGCGACAGGTGGGGCCGATCGCCCTAACTCTAATGATGGTGGCAGGGGCAGGGGCGGCGAATGCGGCAACCGTCACCCTCTACGACGGCTCTCTCAACACTGCCCCTGGCTCCCAAGGCTGGTCGTCTAACGTTCCTGCGGGCGCAACTCAAACAGTGAGCGGCGGGACAACAACCTTGGATAGCACTAGCAGTGACGCATTGCAAGCAGGCTATGCTCGGCTCGGTGTCCCCTTTGGTAACCGAGTAGCAGGCTACACCCTGCGTTTCGATGTCCAAGTGCTAGCGGAGGATCACACCACATCGGGGACAGCGGATAATAACAGCGATGGCATTGGCGATCGGGCTGGCTTCAGCATTATTGCCCTCGGCTCTGACAGAACAGGGATAGAACTGGGTTTTTGGCGAGCGGACGTGGTCACAACAGACCGAATTTGGGCCCAAAACGAAGGCGCTCAAAAGCCACCCCCTACTGGCACTCGGTTTACCCATGGTGAAGGCACACCGTTTAACCCCGGCACTGCCCTCACCCGCTACGATCTGTCGTTCTTAAACAGCACCTATAGCCTTTACGCCAATGCAGATTACAGTAGCTCCATTTTGACAGGCGCTGTCCGCGATTATCAAAACGAGGGTGCCCCTTACAATATCCCAAACTTCTTCTTTATGGGAGACAATACAACTTCTGCCAACGGCAGCTTTAGGGTGTCACGGGTGGATGTGACCGATGCTCCCATTACCCCAACGGGGCCGGTTCCTGTGCCCTTTGAGTTTTCGCCCACGATCGGACTCCTTGGCTTAGGAGCTTGGGGACTATGGCAACATCGTAAAAAGCAACTCAGCAAGTAGAGCCATCGCTCATTTCGCCTCTCTGTGCCTTCGCGTCTCTGTGGTAAGACCTCCAACCCTAACTTGCACTACATTCACGATTTAGCTCACTTCTCACAAAAGGCGGCAAACACCCCTACCAACTTACGGTTCACCCTAACCCTACCCACTCATGCAACTCCTACAGTAGACACATGAGACATAGATGTTTAGAGGTAAATTCCATGAGGACATTAGTTCGTTGGCAACCCGTGCGTGACATCACCGTTGTCCGTCGTCAGTTGGATCAATTGTTTGATGAGTTGAGCCACCTCAACTTCGAGACTCCCTTTATCAAACCCCGTGATTTAGGTGCAACCTGGATTCCGGCGATCGAACTCCACAATCACGACACTGAAGTGGTGCTGCGAGTCGAGTTACCTGGCGTAGATGCCAAGGATCTCGACGTGCAAGTTACCCGCGAAGCCGTGGTGATTGCGGGTGAGTATCGTTCTGAGCAGACTGATGCTCAGACCTTAGTGCGTTCCGAGTTCCGTTATGGCAAGTTCCGCCGTGTCGTGCCCCTGCGGGTGGCGGTGCAAAACGATCAGGTGAAAGCTGACTTCCGCAATGGCGTTCTGACCTTGACTTTGCCTAAAGTGCAAGGCGATCGGCCCCAAGTGGTCAAGCTCAACTTAGGCGACACCCAAGCCCAAGCGCTACCCGTCGATGCTACCCCAACTGCGGTTGATGCAACCACTGCTACCGCTGAGTAGGCTCACGAAGACCTTTGAGGAAAATGTAACCCTGCACGGGCGAAGCAGTTGGGCAAAAACCTGCTGATTACTTCAAAGGCTGATTTGCCGACTGCTAAGTGCAAAGCACACGCTACGCGAACGCCCCTACGTTCCCTGGACTATCTTCTTACCCGATCGCTAGAAAAGGCTTTGCACCTGCTCCTTTTTAGAGAACCGCCCTACGGTAGGTTCGGTAAATACGTCTTCATCAGAAAGGCAGTGGCGATCAGTATAGAGAGAGGCTAGGAGCGAACTGCGAGGACTCTGCTGCCAAGATTTTAGATTTTATTAAATTGTCAACCCTTGTATAAATTGATCAAGCCGGAGAGACCCTATGGCGAAAGTTGTTGGAATTGATTTAGGTACGACGAACTCTTGTGTTGCAGTTATGGAAGGCGGCAAGCCAACCGTAATTGCTAATGCAGAAGGGTTCCGCACAACCCCATCGGTTGTGGCATTTGCGAAGAATGGCGATCGTTTGGTGGGTCAAATCGCTAAGCGTCAAGCCGTGATGAACCCAGAAAACACATTTTATTCCGTCAAGCGGTTTATTGGACGACGATTTGACGAAGTAGCTAATGAAGCGACGGAAGTCTCTTACAAAGTCGTCAATGTCAGTGGCAACGTCAAGATTGACTCTCCCACAGCGGGTAAACAGTATTCTCCAGAGGAGATTTCTGCCCAAGTTTTGCGTAAGCTACTGGAAGATGCTAGCAAGTACATTGGCGAAACCGTAACCCAGGCTGTGATTACCGTCCCTGCCTACTTCAACGACTCCCAGCGCCAGGCCACAAAAGATGCCGGACGGATTGCAGGCGTAGAAGTGTTGCGGATCATCAACGAGCCGACAGCGGCTGCCCTAGCCTACGGGTTAGACCGCAAAACCAATGAAACCGTTCTGGTTTTTGACTTGGGCGGTGGCACCTTCGACGTGTCCATTTTGGAAGTCGGCGATGGGGTGTTTGAAGTGCTAGCAACCTCTGGGGACACTCACTTGGGTGGCGACGACTTCGACAAAAAAATCGTGGATTTCCTAGCTGAAGAGTTCAGACGGGCAGAAGGAATTGACCTCCGCAAGGACAAGCAAGCCCTGCAACGGCTCACTGAAGCCGCCGAGAAAGCCAAGATTGAGCTTTCGAGCGTGACTCAGGCAGAAATCAACTTGCCCTTTATCACCGCGACTCAGGATGGGCCAAAGCACCTGGATACCACGCTCACCCGTGCCAAGTTTGAGGAGCTATGTTCTGACCTGATCGATCGCTGCCGCATTCCCGTTGAGTCTGCTTTGAAGGATTCCAAGATTGATAAAGCGGCGATCGACGAAGTGGTGTTGGTGGGAGGTTCGACTCGGATTCCTGCGGTTCAAGAGTTGGTGAAGCGCGTCTTGGGCAAAGACCCCAACCAAAGCGTCAACCCCGATGAAGTGGTTGCAGTGGGTGCTGCAATTCAAGCCAGCGTCTTGGCTGGAGAAACCACAGGCATCTTGCTCTTAGACGTAACTCCCCTGTCCTTGGGTGTGGAAACTCTGGGTGGGGTGATGACTCCGATTATTACTCGCAATACCACAATTCCCACCAAGAAGTCAGAAACCTTCTCCACGGCAGTGGATGGTCAGAGCAATGTGGAAATCCACGTTCTGCAAGGTGAACGACAAATGTCGGGCGATAACAAGAGCCTGGGGACATTCCGCTTAGACGGCATTCCTCCTGCGCCTCGTGGTGTGCCCCAAATCGAAGTCACCTTTGACATTGATGCCAACGGGATTTTGAATGTTCGTGCCAAGGATAAGGGAACGAGCAAGGAGCAGTCCATCAGCATTACGGGTGCCTCGACATTGCCCAAGGATGATGTGGAGCGGATGGTGCGGGAAGCTGAGCAAAATGCGGAGGCCGATCGTGAGCGCCGGGAGCGGGTTGACCTGAAGAACCAGGCTGATTCGTTGACCTACCAAGCTGAGAAGCAAATGACCGACCTGGGCGACAAAGTGCCCGCTGCGGACAAGACGAAGGTGGAAGGCTTGATCAAGGATCTGCGAGAAGCGGTAACCAAGGAAGAGTTTGATAGCATCAAGACTTTGACCACGGAACTGCAACAAGCACTCTATGCGATCGGTAGCAACATCTATCAACAGTCCGGCGCAGAGGGCGCTCCCAGCGATGCAGGCCCAACCCCAGGCACCGGTAGCTCAACTCAGTCAGCCGATGGCTCTGATGATGTAATTGATGCTGATTTCACTGAGACCAAGTAAGACAGCAACCAGGAAGTAGCTGACCCTACTTCCTAATTCCGGGATTTCCTGATTCGTAGAGTTTTTAAGTGGATGGACTTAGCCTGGTGCTAAATCCATCCACTTTTTGTTTTACCTTTTTTTGGTGACTACTCAGCCTACCCTCACCCTAAATCCCTCTCCCTAGGGAGAGGGACTTCAATCCGGCTCCGCTTCTCCCACTGGGAGAAGGGGCTGGGGGATGAGGGCGGCTCGACATTGAGTTAGCAGCCTGAATAGTTACCTTTTTTGTTTTAATTAATCTGGACAGATTAATTTGGGTGAATTTGCCGTCATTGCACCTTTTTTAATCTCTTGTTTAATCTTTGATTTAAAAAAATAAATGATCTAGAAAGTCCAATACAAGTGTTCTATGATAGTACAAAGTGTAATTCTTAGCAATTTATTATCCTATGGAACCTTTAACCGAGCCGCAACAACAACTCTTTGACTGGCTGACTGACTACATCCGTGAGCATCAGCACTCCCCTTCCATTCGGCAAATGATGCACGCCATGGGGCTAAAATCTCCTGCACCTGTGCAAAGTCGCCTGGAACACCTCCGCAATAAGGGCTACATTGACTGGACAGAGGGCAAAGCTCGGACGATCAGGATTCTGTCTGCCAACCCAACCGGAATTCCGATCTGGGGGGCGATCGCCGCAGGCGGATTAGTGGAAAATTTCGCTGATACTGCTGAACAAGAGCAATTTGAGTTTCCCAATTTGTCCTTTCGTCCCGGTTACTTTGCGCTCAAGGTCAGGGGAGACAGCATGATTGATGCCATGATTGACAGTGGCGATGTGGTGATCATGCGTCCTGTTTCCGATCCCAAAACCCTGAAAGATGGCACGATCGCGGCTGTCTTGGTTGAAGGTCAAACCACCCTCAAGCATTTCCACCGCAAAGGTAGCCGGGTCACCCTGAAACCAGCCAATCCCCGTTATACTCCCATTGAAGTATCTGCAGCCCATGTGCAAGTTCAAGGGGCGTTGGTGGGAGTTTGGCGGAGTTCCAACTTTGCATTCTAAAAGGCTAAACTTGCTTCGCAAAGTATAGTTTTATTTGCTTCGCAAAGTATAGCTTTGCTTGCTTCGCAAAATATTCTTTAGGATTGAACCACAAAAGCACAGAGGTTCGATTCACAGTTGCTTACGGCAGTTGCACAAGAAATATGGGATTTTGGGGAACTCTGTTTAGCTAAGTTTAGCCAGTGTTTTATTTGCAAAGGATAAATTAGGTGCCGATCGCTACACTAAGCCTTCGGCACCTCAAAAATGGGAGTTATTATTCTTTCAAGTAGTTCCGCGTTGAATTTTTGCTAAAACGAAACATCTTTCGGACTGACTTCTACAGCCCGCTCAAAGCCGCCCTTGGGAGTCCATTGGAGTGCGCCTTCTTGCCCCACTGTATAAACTTGGGTCTTGTTTTGGCGTAGTTGCTCAGCGGTATCCGTGTCGATCGATCGGGCTGAGGCGATGGCAACTTTGGGCTGGAGAGTTTTCAGGAGATCTGAGGACAGGCGTTCCCCTGTCCACCAAATTACCTGGGTGGTTGCTGGCAACTGTTTTAGCGCGACTAAGCTGCTTTGGTCTGAGGATTTCAAATCACTCAACAGCAACCAGATCTCCTGGTTGATCTGCAACTGCCAAATACTTAGTTCTTCGTTCAGTAATTGAAAGGCTAGGGAGCCAGACTGCACTGCTTCCCCAACAGCCAAGGGTTTATAGTCACCCTGCCGAGCCTTTACTAGTTCGGCTAACTGGCTTGCTGGTTGTGGCTGGGATCTGCCATAAAGCGTTTTGATCGGAATCTGGTTCAGGATCTGTGACCAACCCGGTTGATTTTTGGCGGAAGGTTGGGTGTCGATCGCCCAATCGATGTGATTAATTCCCTGCTGCCGGAGAAAAGGTAGGATGGTCAATCCTGCTGTCGTCTCAGTCCCGCTGTTGATGAGACCCACTTTTCCCCGCTCTTGGGCGACCAAAACTGGCTCTCCCCCGGTCGCCAATATCGTGATGCGGAAGAGGGAACTCGCTACCTGCCACGCCGGAAGGATAATGAGACTGAGCGCCACGCACCCAGCGACCCACCAGCGCTTTTGCCACCAACGGTGACACCACACTAACCCTATCAGTCCATAAAGTAGGACTAGTTGAAGCACCGTGATTCTGCCAACCGCAAACGCGTTACCAGGCAGTTGACCAAACCCGTTGACGATCGCAATCAACAAATGGGTGGGGTAATACAATAGCCACGCTAACGCACTGCCTGCGAGGGGATAAGCCAGTCCTACTAAGGCACTCACTACCCCGCCCACACTAATCACCACAATCAGCGGTGTGGTTAGCACGTTCACCACAATGCTGTAGGGCGAGACTAACCCAAAGGCGCAGAGTTGCAAGGGTAAAGTCCAAATGTAGGCGGCGATCGGCACTGCTAGAACGCTGGCGATCGTTGGCGGCAGCCAATCCATCTGCTTCATCAAGGGCGGCACGGTCACCATTAAGCCCAAGGTCGCCAACAGGCTAAGCTGAAAGCCCAGATTCCAAATCCATAGGGGGTTAAAGATCAGCAAAATTACAGCGGTGGCTAGCAGCGATCCCAGGGGTTTAGTTTTGCGCTCCGTCACCAGGGACAGCAGTGCCCCCACCCCCATCACAGCGGCTCGCAAAACCGCAGGCTGAATGCCAGTGAGACATACAAAAATCAGCAGAGAGCCAATGCCGATGATGAGCTTGGCTTTGGCAGAAAGCTTGCGTGTCAGGGCCAGCACCGCACTCAAAATCAGCGAGGTTTGAAACCCAGAAGCGGCGAGGGCATGGGACAAGCCAATTTGGGTAAATTCATCCTTGACTTCGTAGGGCAAGTCCACCACCCGCCCACCCAGCACCATGGAACTGACCAATGGGCCTTCGGGACTGCCGAGCCAGCGGATTTGCGATCGAACGATGCGTTGGCGCACAGCCCACCACCCCCACTGAGTCGATTTGGAGGACGATCGCAACGTCACCTTTTTGCCCTTTAATCCGGCAAAGCCACCCTCTTGGGCTAGGTAAGCCCGAAAGTCAAATCCACTCGGATTCAAGGCAGGCTGCGGACTATAGAGTGATCCCGTTACGGTAATCGGCTGCCCTTCATGCAACCCGGTTGCTTGCAGTAACGGTGTTGTTACGTAGAGCTTCCCCGTAGCGGACTGTCCTCCTTGGGCAGATCGACTCTGGGCAGTCACCTCATCCACCTGGGTTACTTGGAGCCAAAACTGCGCCTGTTGGCTGCGGGTCAACCGGGGAGTGCTGTCTACTCGTCCCCACACTGTCACGGTTTGGGCTTGTCGCGAGGCATCTGAGTCAGCCAAAAAGCGACTAATATCCCTCGCTCCAGGTTGGGGCACCCGGATTTGCAAGTACACACTCGCCAGTAAGCCGATGAACCCCGCTGCGAGCCAAATCTTGAGCGGGGGCCCAGTCCGCCAGCGACGGGGAACCAGAAATCCTGCCCCGATCGCCAGAGCCAGTATTCCCAAACCACTGGGAGACGTGCCCCCAATACGCCAGGGAATTCCCGTCGCAAGCAGTCCTAAAATATAAGCCAAACAAAGGATAAAGCCATTGATTGGAGCCACGGATTCACTCCACTGTTAAATTGCCAAGCCCAGTTTTAATCCCAACATCGCATGCAGAAACATCACGCAGAGGGCGACACTGCCCAAGTAGGCGTGAACCGTGCGGAGGAGGGGTCGATTGCCGCCAAATCCTCCCAGAGAGATGATCCCATTGGTGGCGAGTAATCCCAAAACGATCGATCCTGTCCAAAAATGAGGACTCTCCAGAATAGATTTTTGCTGCATTACGAGGGATAATACGCCACCTGTGTAGCCTGCTGCTAGGAATGCAAACATCCAGGGCGCAATTTTACGATGATCAGCCCGACTTTTGCTAGCGGCGGCGGGGTCTGCGACGACTCGTCCGCGCCATCCTGCCAACCCGACAACGCTGCCCATGACAAACACAACGATCGCCATCATCACGGGATGCCCCCAGTGGACGATCGGTGCCGGGGTGCCCAAAGCTCGAAACCAAGCGGCGATCGGTTCCAAAACCTCACTCAAGTTCATTCCCATATTTTCCACCGTGGTTGCGTATTTAGGCTTTAATAGAATATTAAAAAGCCTAACGCTACCAAACACAAGCTATAGATCTCAAGGAATGTCTTTGGATTAAGGTCCTTGGACTAGCAGAATTCACGATTTATGGATCAAATCGCTCGACAAAGGTGCGGACACTCCCATCAGGGCTAAGCACAACCCGCAGGCGCGGAATGCGTTTGCTCTGGGTGGGGGAAACAAAGGGTTCACCGGTTAGGGGCATTCCGGTGCGATCGATGAAATCTCCCGCCGCTTGTCCCAGGGGCACAATGCGTTGAATTGACCCATCGGGACTCAAAATGAGGCTGTATTCCAAAACTTGCGTCAGTCCTTGGGGCGGCTGCCATCGCGCTTGGAAATAGCTCCGGGCTTCTGCCACTTGCGGCACCGTATCAAAGGCAGTTCGATCGCGACGAGCTTCGCCGGATGGCGTGGCAGATGGGGCAGCAGCACGACTAGACAAAGAAGGCTGAGCCATAGAAGGCTGGGCATTTGCGCCAGAAGCTACAGGCTGGGGGGCTGGAGCAGTAGCATCACTTGCTGCAAAGCCGCCTTGGGGAAGGGGGGTAATTTCAGTCACAGGAGGAGGAACCGAGACTACGCGCTGAGGCAGGGGCGTTAGCTTCAGGTTTGGAGGTTGTGCCTGGGGTGCAGCCCTTTCAAAGCGAGAGATTGTTCCTGATCCTGGAGGAATCGCAGGTGGAGAAGGCAAGTAGGTGAGGTCTGGAGGCAAGGACGTAGATGAGGTGGCGGAAGGCTGCGATCGATCCTTATCTAAACCTAATCCCGAATTTTTGCCGAGATTTGGGGAACGGGTTGCTGTTGTAACTGCCGGAGCTACGGTCGGGAAAGGGGAATTGACATTCGGAGACGCAGTGGCTGGGGAGAGGGGAACCAAAATTGGGGCAGGCGTGGCTGGGGCGATCGGCGTTGCCATAGACAGTTGATCCGGTGCTTGAGCCGTGGAAGAGGCGGGAACTGAGGGAGAGCGATCGAGTAACCGCATCCCTGTAATGGTGACTCCAGCCGTGACCAACACCGCTGCTGCCGTCCGTAACCATTGGGGCGGGACAAGCGATCGTCCTGGAGACAACAACCGAGGGAGGACAATTACCTCAGTAGCGTAGGCATCTAAAACAGTAGCCACATCCGCAAGCTGGAGGGCGCTGAGTAGAAGAATTGGCTGGGATGGAGTCGTGGCTAAAGCGCCAAGGTGGAAATGGTGGGAGAGTAATCCTCTTGGCTTCAAGAAAATACCGGATGCTGATGCAGCAGAGTCCTCTTGTGCTGTCAAGGTCACTCCTGGAGGGACGATCGCCCGATCGCCGTTTGCCCCATCGTCCCCAGCCTCTGGCACGGTGGCAATCAACACACCAGTATCGCTCACCAAAAGACCCTGAACATAGGCTTCGATCGCACTGTGCAGCAGTTCCAATTGAGTCCGATCGCCCCGAATGGTGACCCGCTCAGTTGCCACTCCATGCAAATCATCCAGGCTCAGTTGAAACCGCAACTGCTTTAGCACTGGACGGGCGGTCCACTGAGACAAAGCAGAGACGTTAGCTGTGATTTCTAACGTACAAGTTGGAGATGTGTAGCAGCGTAGAACGGGATGGAGCATGGGACAAGGGATGCGGGGGGTGAGGGAGAGGGAAAGCGATTAGTGCAGCTTGGCGAAGTTTCTGACCAGGTGGGGAGATAGTTTTGAGTTTTGAGTTTTGAGTGCTACCCACTTACTTCTGCCAGCCTGCACGAGTAGTCCTGAGTTCGGCTACCTTGGTTTGGGTATAGAAGGGTGAAATATGAAAGGGTGAAGGGTGAAATATGAAAGGGTGAAGGGTGAAATATGAAAGGGTGAAAATGGAAAGGTATCTACATTTCCGTCGTAGATTACTGTTTATTGCTTAAAAAAGCCTCAAAATCAAAACTTGGCGCGATCGAGAAGGGCCAGCCAGAGCCTGCGGGAACCGTTGGGGGCGCTGTAGAAAAGCAGGTCGATGAGGAGTTTCAAAGCCAGATGGGTTAATTGTTGCGGGGAAGTATTTTCTCCGTCCTCCATTCGTTCTTGGTAGGTATTGTTAAAGGTATCCAGATAATCACCCAGGAGGGCGGCTTGGTGGGGTTCTTGCCCTTGCTCTGTCAATTGCTCTAGCAAAGCAACGGCTTGTCGGATCAGGGATTGATGCTGCTGTGCGAGACGACAGCTAATGAGAACCAGTGCCCGTGCCTCTTCTACATCCAGCCTTTTGCGCCCGCCCTGACCCTTGCGTAGGGGGCTAGACTGGCGCAACCGCCATAGTGCCACCCGATCGCTCACCATTGACTCTAGCTGAAGGTCGATCGCTGCCTGGAGCATGGACTCAGATCCGATCGTCGCCAACGCTTCCAACGCCAGCAATACCAAGTCCAATTGCGCCTTGATATTATCCAACTGGTCTAGGTCAGGCTGAGCAGTGAGTGGCAGTGTCGCTTCCCATTTTGCAACGGTTGAGGCTGGAGGCTTCGTACTCACGAACATTACTTAGAATAGGGGCAAGTTTAGTTTAAGCTGACGCGGTTACAGGTCTTGAAACCAATCCGGTAAACCTCATGACGGAAAACCCTAGGCGGAGGTTTCCCAGTTTTTCCTTGTCCATTCCAAGAAAATAAGTAACGCCTTAGGCTCCTAAGGAGATTTCTGAGAAAGATGTTACCCCTGTAGGGGCGAAGCATTCGGCAGACAATCCCTTGAATCGACCAGAAAGTCATTGCCCGGATGCTTCGCCCTTCCGATACCTGGTATAAACTTTTCTAGAAATCTCCTAACCCCTAACGCTAGGAGCCTGAGGCGTTACGTTGATAGTCAATAACTAAACATGGTGTGATCTCGATGAGACGATCGTTTGCATTTCGGGCGTTTGCTTTCTGGATATTGGTGCTGGGGCTAGTTGTGACGATCGCCAGTTGCAATGGCAATGCTAATCGGCCGATCGTAGTGGCCTCAAAGAACTTTACAGAGCAAGTGATTTTAGGGGAGTTGCTGTCCCAGCAAATTGAGTCCAAAACCAGCTTGAAGGTCGATCGCAAGCTGAATTTGGGCGGTACGCAGATTTGTCACAATGGGCTAACATCGGGGGCGATCGATCTCTACGTCGAGTACACAGGTACTGCATTGACGAGTGTCCTCAAGCAGCCACCCAGCAATGATCCCCAGCAAGTTTATCAGCAAGTCAAACAGGCCTATGCCAAGCAGTTTGCCCTGGATGTACTGGAACCCTTGGGCTTCAATAATACGTTTGCGATGATTATTCGCGGTGACGATGCCCAGAAATTGGGAATCCGCACTCTGTCCCAGGCAACACAGGCTGCTTCCCGCTGGCAGGTTGGGGTCGGACCCGAATTCCTCGATCGCCCTGATGGATTCCCCGGACTGGTTAAAACCTATGGACTCAAATTCACCGCAGCCCCTAGGGTCATGGATCTAGGCTTACTCTACAAAGCTTTAACTGACAAACAGGTGGATCTCGTAGCTGGAAATGCGACAGATGGCTTAATTGCCAGCCTCAACCTTGTTGTGCTTCAGGATGACAAACGCTACTTCCCTCCCTACGAAGCCGCGACGATCGTGCGCCAACAAGTTCTTCAACAACACCCAGAATTACGAACAGCCCTTGAAGCCCTCAGTGGCAAAATCTCCGAAACAGATATGCGCCAACTCAACTACGCCGTAGATGGCGAGAAGCGCGATGTGAAGCAAGTGGTGCAGGAATTTCGGCAGAGTAAGGGATTGTAAGGAATCGCTGGGTGAGGGGTAATTAATCACATTGTCTCAAAAATGCCGGTAATGGTAAGAGGAAGCAAGGGGCGGGAGGATAAGGACAAACCTGCTGTTATGTTAGGAGCCTGATGAGTTACACCTTTTCAGATAAAACACTCTGTCCAATCTTATGTAGGCAAGCCGTCTGTTTTGGCTTACCAGTCAACCTGCGATCGTTCCCCCACCACCCGTTGGTAAACTGCCTGGGTTTGTTGAGCTAATCTTGCCCAGTTAAAGTGTCGATCGAGTTCTGCATAGGCGTTGTCAGTCAGCCAATGGGCATAGCCTGGATTCTTCAGCACTTCCAAAATGCCCCATGCTAGAGAGTCTGCATCATTGGCACGGGTCAAGATCCCCGTTTTGGTATGCCTGACCACTTCTGGGAATCCCCCTGTATCAGACACTACAACGGGCACCCGGGCTGCAAAACTCTCCAGCGCCACAATGCCAAACGGCTCATACAAACTAGGGAAAACCGCGCAATTGGCCACTGTTTGAAACTTGTTCAAATCATCATCTGACATAAAACCTGTGAAATAACATTTATGCCAAATCCCCAAATCCCACGCTTGGCGCTTGAATGTATCGGTGTTGCCACCACCAATAATGACAAAGTTGACGGCTCCCCCCATTTCCCAAAGCACCCTAGGAGCAGCATTTAGCAAGACAGGAATGCCTTTTTCGTGGGTCATGCGCCCCACGTAGTAGACAATTTTTTCGGCATCCTCGGCGAAGCGACGACGGAAGCCCCATGCATCAAAATTAGGCTGATGATGTTTTTTCTCAGGGCGGATGCCGTTGTAAATCACATCTATTTTGTCCCAGGGAGTGGTGAAAACGCGCTCAACTTCCCGTTGCATATAGTCAGTGCAGACGATAACGCGCCATGCCTGATAGGTGAGGTCGCCTTCTTTACTACTGATGTAACGTTGGGTGTCGGTGTGGATGCCATTATGACGACCAGATTCTGTTGCATGGAGGGTGGCGACGAGGGGCACTTTAAAGGTGTGCTTGAGGGCGATCGCTGCATCTGCCACTAACCAGTCATGGGCATGAATCAAATCAAAGGGCCCATCTTCCAGCATGAGTTTCCCGCCATGGCGACCCATGCTCTCGTTCATATTCACAATCCAATGAAAGAAATCGTGACTCCAGCCTACAGAGATACGATGAACCTGCACACCTTCCACAATCTCGAAGTGGGGAGCCTGTCCAAATTCCACGGTGATTAGATGGATCTCATGCCCTAACTCGACCAGTTCTGGGTAAAGTTCTGCTACGTGACGAGCAATTCCTCCTACGATCCGAGGGGGAAATTCCCAGGCAAGCACTAAAACCTTCATCGCAAACTCCCACAATACCGATCGCCCGCTACGGCTTTACTCTATTGATAACCTGTTTCGATTGCTCATCTACTTCAGACTCGGTTGACTTCCCTTAAGGATTGTGAATTTCATAACCCGTAAAATCAGGCTCCTAATTCTTTGGGGGCACACTCGGCGCACCACTAAGGAGATTTCCGAGAAAGATGTTACCGCTGTAGGGACGAAGTATTCGGCAAACCAGCCCTGGAATCAACCAGAAGGTCATTGCCCGGATGCTAAGTGCAAAGCACACGCTACGCGAACGCCCTTCCGGTGCCTGGTATAACCTTTACTGGAAATCTCCTAAAGAATTAAATTTATGTGATCCAAACTTCTCAGCCCCTAGAATCTCGGACTATCCCTAGCTAAGCACCTCTAGTTTAAAGTATCTATGATCACTAATTGGGAGAGAAAAATAGAGTCTGTCGTCTTTCCTCAACTAACGTTGCCCATCACCCGCCGCAGATAGCCTTTGCACCATAACCGATCAGCTCTTGGCGATCGGTGTGCATGGGCGTTGTTACGCTGCTGGCAGATCACGTCTCCCAAGCAGCGTTTTGCAAGACGATACGGTAGCCGTCTGGATCTTCAAAGGTTACTCCGCTTTGTTCCCAATATGGATTGTAGGACTTTACAGGTTCATATCCGATAGCTTTCATTTGCTCAACAGCACGTTGCCACTCCTGTTGATCAGGAAGGTAAAAAACTATCAGATTATCTTGTGTTGGAGCGTGACCAACAAAGTGTCCTCGTTGCTGCGTGAACTCAAAGTGGTAAGGTTCTCCTGGGATTCCAACCATTACACCGTCGAATCCTTCATGCTCTTCAAAATGATAAAGGATTTGAAGCCCTAAACCGTTGGTGTAAAATTTGACAACCTTGTCTAGTTGATCGGTTGGGCGAGCAATCCGCACAATCTTTCCTTGAAGCATGAGAGGTTCCCTCTGAAATCCTAAGTCATATTGATACAGATTTAGAGCGCATGATGATCGATAAATACCGTTAACTCAGCCTTGAACATCCTACCAGTGACCTTCAGGTTGATGCCTCTAGAAGTAATATAAGCAGCCTAACTATTAATTAACTATTAATTCTTAATTTGCTCTCTGGCTACCTCGCGCTTCAGCAGCAGCCAGGCACGATCGCTCTCCTTAAAAACCACACAGATTGGAATGAGAGATGAGTAGGATTAAGATTGAAAGCGATATGTTCCCCAATGCTTCCCTGCCATCCCATCAACTTTTTCTGACTGTTAAAACTTATGATCATTTGTCCCAACTGCGCTCACCAAAATCCAGATGCAGCGACCCAGTGTGAGGCTTGCTACACTCCTCTTCCAGCAATGACGAGCTGTCCCAGTTGCGGTAGCGCAGTTTCAGCCACCGCTGAATTTTGTGGACAATGTGGTCATGGGCTACATAGTGCCACTGCTGGCACCCCCAACCCCAGCGGAGATCCTCTACCCCCAACGATCGTAACCCTAGGGGCAGCAGCGGCTCAACCTGCTGCCCCCAATCTTCCCAGCCTCTCCAGTTCCTCTGCCCTTCCACCCACTCAGGTCACTGCCCCCAATCCCATCACATCTCCCGCTTCTGAGTTCCCCGATCCAGACCCTGAGCCAATCTCACCACCAGTTGCAGAGCCAGTTGCAGAGCCAGTTCAAGAGCCAGTTCAAGAACCCATCAATGTTGCTCTTCCTGACCCGATCGCCCCACCCCCTCCCATTCCCCAGTCTCCTTCCCCCCAGCCTGTAACGCCTCCTAATTTTGCCAAAACCCAACTTCAGCAGACCACCGCTCGGTTGCTACATGTTCAGAGCAACGTCACCTTAGAACTCTCTGCCAACCTCAACTTGATTCACATCGGTAAACCCAACGAACAAATCCCTCCCGACATTGATGTGTCTGGGTTTGCTGATGCTGATATTGTGTCCAGGGTTCATGCTGACATTCGAGTTGAGGGCGATAGCTACTACTTGGAGGATGTAGGCAGTTCCAATGGCACTTACGTCAACAATCTCCCCCTGCATCCGGGCGATCGTCACCGCCTGCGTCCAGGCGATCGGATCTCCCTAGGCAAAGGTGACAAAGTCAGCTTCCTATTTCTCATTTAGAACGTAATTTCAAGCCGATCGACTATATTTCTCCCAATCTAACGGTCAAGACTGAGCAGATCGGGTAATCTGTACATAATGATGTATCCAGGTTTGCCGATCTGCACCTGTCTTTTGCATTGCCTTTCGCAATTAGGCATTTTGTAAACGTAAGTGGAACAGTCAATCAATGCTTTAAACCTCTTGAATAAGGGGGCTTAGCCCCCTTATTCAAGAGGTTTTTGCAAGACTTTTAGCGCTTAGGATCGTCTCTTGAATAAGATAAGATCTAATTTTTAGACAGGGCGCTTAGCGTTCCACTAAGAGACTAGAAGCCTAGCTTTACAGGTTATTAAATTCATGATCCTGAGCTTCTGGTCACTAATAGGCAACGTGCAACTTTCCAGTCAAAGTCCTCTTTAAGCGAGGGGCTAAAAACATCGTTGCACATCGCCTATAAATCGACAGAGCGCTAATAGCTTGGAAGTTCTGTGAATTAGTAGGTCTTTACGTATCATCATTAGCATGTCACTTATTTACAGTGTGACCCCAGAAACGGGAACTGAGGAAAGTCTCTTATGCTGATTTGTCCCCAATGTCAGTTTGAAAATCCAGATGCCAACAACTTCTGTCAAGAATGTGGTGTCTCGCTAGCTCATAAGGTTTGCGATGACTGTGGTAGCAAGGTCGCGTTTGACGTGAGGAACTGTCAGGTGTGCGGCGCTCCCACTGGCACAATTTGGTGGGCGATGGTTCGAGGGCAGATTAGCCCCAGGATCGCCACCCTAGCAACAGATCCCTCGATCGCCACTCCCTTGACAACTGCCACTCCAGAACCAGCAGATGATCCGTCCCCCATCCCTTCTCTATCTCAATCTGAGGCTCAACTGAGCAACGCTGAAACACCAACTCAACCCAGCCTAACTGAGCCAAACCTAACTGAGCCAGAATTGGATCATTCTTTAGATGCTGCTAGCCCCTTGGTTGACCCGATCGCCACTCCGCAGCTTGCGGCAGAACAACAGGCACCACAGCCATCTAACCTGACTTCAGACCCAGAACCGTCTCCTTCTCTTACCTATTTGGATTCCCAGCATCGCTATCAGATCTGCGAGGTTGTGGCTTCGGTTCATTCACCTGAAGGAACTGCCTTGACTGAAGTAAAGATGCGAGTGTTGGATTGTCAACCGTTCCAAATGTCTTTGCTGGAGGTGCTGTTTAGCCAAAAGCCAGATATGGTGTTATCCAGCCCTGAAGCTACCGGGTCTGAAGCTACGAATTCTGACCCCGTACCCGATGAGAAAGACATGGCTTCTGGAAGCGAGACGATCGGCACCAGTGCCACAGTTGATACAGAATCACCTCCGTCCTTAGCCATTCCCTCGATCGCCCAACCCTATCTTGCCTTAACCACCCAGTTCTACCAGGCTTTACCCGCAATTCATGATGCCTGGGAAGACCAAGGGCAACACGTTATTCTCCTGGAAGATCGTTCCCATCTGCCGTTGCTGCTGGATTTATGGCGAGATGACCAGACTCCCTTACCTCAGATTATCCATTGGCTCCGCGAAATGACTGAACTCTGGGCAGCCCTAGAACCATGGCACTGTCGCCAGAGCTTGTTAGTGATGGACAACCTGCGAACCGATGAAGATGAAATATTCTGCTTTCAATATTTACATCCCGACCCGCCTGCAACGACCCTAGCTTTAAGAGACTTGGGGTGGATGTGGCAGGAATTGTTCGCCCAGTCTCAGCGCACCGTTTTGGGCCCTCTGTCTCTCCTGCTACGTGAACTTCAGTCTGGAGTCGTCGAAACACTGCCCCAGCTACAATCGCGGTTGGAAACGATCGCCCATGCCATGCAAGACACCTCTGCTCCCTCAGAAACGATCGCTGCATCTTCTGAATCTGAGTCGGCTTTAGCTGACCCCAATAGCTTCTCAGAGGCTGGCCCTCCGATGCTAACCCAGCCAGTCTCAGCAGACCTAGATGCCACAACTCCCCCTACCCTAGACCTGCCGCTGACCATCCAACCGGAAATGGGGACGAGAGACGATGGAGATGGGGACGACACCCCTACCGTCGTGCTGCCCATGCAACTCATGTACATTGAGGACGCAGGTCGTACTGATGTTGGCCGTCAACGCGATCACAATGAAGACTACTTTGGGGTACAAACAGAATTGATGAAAGTGGAGGGGCCAACAGGGCGAACCCTTCACTCTAGAGGGGTTTACGTCCTCTGCGATGGCATGGGAGGTCATGCCGGAGGCGAGGTCGCCAGCGCCCTAGCTGTGGATACAATCAAACAATATTTCCAGACACACTGGCTACAAGAACCCGTCACAAAGCCAGATGGATCTAGGTTACCGCCCTCAGAAATCCGGTTGCCCAGTGAAGAGAGCATTCGTGAAGCTGTACAGTTAGCCAATCATTCCATTTACGACATCAACCAAAAACATGCCCGTTCGGGCAGTGGACGGATGGGCACTACCCTGGTTTTGTTACTCACTCAGGGCAATCAAATAGCTGTGGCCCATGTGGGAGACAGTCGTTTGTACAGTTTGAGCCGCCGTAAAGGACTGGAGCAAGTTACAACCGATCATGATGTTGGGCAACGCGAAATTCAACGGGGAGTCGAGCCATCGATCGCCTACGCCCGTCCCGATTCCTACCAACTGACCCAGGCCCTGGGACCACGGGATGAGCATTTTGTGAATCCAGATGTGCAGTTCTTAGAAATGAACGAAGATACCTTGCTCTTGCTCTGCTCTGATGGATTGGCCGACAACGATTTGTTGGAAACCCACTGGCGCACTCACCTTGAGCCACTGCTTAGCTCCCAAGCAAACCTAGAGCGGGGCGTTGCTCAACTCATCGACCTCGCAAATCAGTACAACGGCCATGACAACATCACCGCGTTAGCCATTCGGATGAAAGTGCGGCCTAACCTGGAAAGCTTGAGACCTAAATTATAAAAATCAAGCGATCTTCCGGCAAGGGCATACTAGAGACTGTAGGGGCGTTCGCGTAGCGTGTGCTTTGCACTTGGGCTTCGGTGATGATCTTCTGGTCAGTTCAAACGTCTATTTGTCAAAGGTTTATTTGCCGTAGCTGGCTTCCCGAAGGTGATGCTTCGTCCTTACAGCGATCGCCCTTTCCTTTTCCTCAAAAAACTTTCCCAAGAAATATCCTAAACCATAAGAACTTGTGGTCATCTTGACCTTGATTGATGCGTCTCACCAGACTCCGCTACGCCAATGGCGTTTTACACAGGTACGGGTGATTAAAGTGGGGCGGGCACCGGATAACCAGGTCGTTTTAGACGACGGGCTGGTTTCGCGCTATCACCTGGAACTTCGCCAGATCGGGGGTGCCAGCGAATCATGGCAATTTGTCAATCAGGGCAAAAATGGCACGCTGCTAAATGGGGTATTAGTGGCTCAAGGACTCATTACTGCTGCGGCTCTCCTGCAACTCTCGCCCAGTGGCCCCGTGCTACAGGTGCAAGTTGAGCTTGGGGTGCAAGGGGCATGGGCGGCTCCCCACGGGCAACCGATCGCTGGGGAGCCGCCCATGCCCCCATGTACCCACGCCGGAAACTCGCCCCAGAACCTATTTTGCAACCACTGTGGTCAACCGATCAAAGTGGAGCGCCTAGTTCGCCACTACCAGATTTTACGAACGCTTGGACAGGGCGGTATGGGTACGACTTACTTAGCTTTTCACGAAGATAAAGGAATAGGGCTGAACCCAAACCAGCCCCAGGGAAATGCGCTGCTGGTTCTCAAGGAAATGAATGCAGACATGGCCCAAGTCGCCAAGGCTCAAGAGCTATTTGAACGCGAAGCCCGAACGCTAAAAGTGTTACAGCACCAAGGCATCCCGCGCTTCTATGATTTTTTTGTTGAGGATGGCAAGAAATACCTGGCGATGGAGTTAATCCAAGGTCAAGATCTGGAGAAACGTGTGTACCAGCAAGGAGTAGTGCCGTTGCAGCAGGCGATCGGCTGGATGATCCAAACCTGCGAAGTCCTTCATTATCTCCACAGTCAAAATCCCCCCATTATCCATCGCGACATTAAGCCTGCCAATTTGATGACCCGATACCGAGACAACAGCATCTGTGTGCTAGATTTTGGGGCTGTGAAGGAAATTGGCACACCTTTTGGCACACGCATTGGCGCAGAGGGCTACAGCGCTCCAGAGCAAGACCGGGGCAGACCTTCAACTCAATCTGACTTGTATGCGATCGGACCAACCCTTACTTTTCTGCTCTCCGGGCAAATTCCACAGAACTTTTACCGCAAGTGTGAGGGAAATTATCGCTTTAAAGTCGATGGGTTACCCGCTATTCCTGCTCCAGTGCAGGCAGTGATTGAGAAAGTGACAGAGCCACAAGCCAGCGATCGTTACCAAACGGCAACTGAACTAGCCCAAGAACTACGCCAATGCACATAAAGCACTAAGGCGGCCCTATCAAATCACTCTTGAATTAAATAATGCGTCCTGTAGCTTTAAATCCAAGAGTGGTTTTGAGCGTAATAAATTCTAGAAAATAGGCTTATTCATCGTCCCAATTTTCTACCATCAGCAAATCGCTGACTGGATCATGGGTCGTGAAGTCGTAAGCGTGCAATTCTTGCTTCCAGTAGGCCCACTCATCGCCATAGAGGAATGCAATTTTCCATAGACCGTCCGTGGGCTTGAGCAGATTCTTTTCTACGAGAGATCGAACCTGACGTTGCAATTTCACCATTGAGTGAGTAACTTGCTGATTCATACTAATTTGATTCACCAATTTATTAAAACTAAAGAACATCAAAACTAAGAAACAAGGATTTGAGAGGCAAGGGCTAAAGTAGCTGATCCATCGAAGCTAAACGGGAATAATTCCGATAGCCTAATTTTGTCAAAGGGTTAGTGACCCCTGACTTTCAGATCATCATCCACTCCCCTATTCTTATGGGAGGGAAGAGAAAAGTGGGACTATTTGGTTCAATCTCCCTTTGGAGAGAAGCCAAAGTAAACCTAAAATTAGGGTCAGTTTAAACCGCGATCGGTAATGACTTGAAACCTGAATGCCCTATAGAGAATAAAACACTTCCCTTGAGGCTTCTATATTTGGGCTGCTACATCTTGCTACATCTAGCAAATCTCATTTCCAGAAGCTTAATGTAGCACACATTACAAAACAGAACTAGCCGTAGAGGATGGGTAATATCCCTACAATTTGCTTCAATACTAGGCTCAATAGCTATTCAACTCGCCCAATGCCATCAGATGACAGTTTTTCAAGTAAGTCAATTGTACTAAATAGTTTTGTCTCTGTCCACCTAGATTTTCAGCATCAATAACTGACCGAGTGCATCTCATTTTTGCAGATCTTCGATCCGCCCACCCTTCGGGAAGCAAGCTACATCCCCAACCCTTCTCCCTAGGGAGAAGGGAGCCGGAATTCAAAGTCCCTCTCCCTAGGGAGAGGGATTTAGGGTGAGGGTGGATCGGGCGGTTACAAAACTGGGATGCACCC
>Ga0209181_10002770_pt1 | contig 28195 bp, 20 predicted proteins | sample MAT05_FD_187208 | JGI IMG/M metagenome (GOLD analysis project Ga0209181, IMG submission 187208) | Freshwater microbial communities from Lake Fryxell liftoff mats and glacier meltwater in Antarctica - MAT-05 (SPAdes) (version 2) | ecosystem: Environmental > Aquatic > Freshwater > Ice > Liftoff...
GTCTCGTATCGTCGTTCCATGACGGATTCCCCCAGTGTGGCGTTCGAGCCAGAAGGGATTAGACCAAAACCGCTTACAGCGAATCAAGACGGGACACAGTAGAAATAAAGAGGTTGAGCTTTTTCAACCCAGGTCGAGCGATTCAAGCTGGCTGAAGTGCGGAGAACTGGCGATGGCCGCGACGCCACGTTCGGAGACGTCGGTCTTCTTGACGTCTCAAATCGCCACAACCCCTTGTTCAGAAAAATCCTCAGACAATCTTTCTTCCAGACGAAAGCGGGTGGTTCTGAGGAGTTGGCGTTGGTTCTGAAGAGTTGGCGTTGGTTCTGAGGAGTTGGCGTTGATTCTGGAGTCTCTGGAGAGGGGTGTCTCCCCCGTCTGGAACCAATGAGAACCGCTTGACAATCGCCAGGCGGTTCTCGTAACAACCGATTACACCTTACCCTTGAAGAACACTGCGCCCATCGGTGGCAGGTTCAGCAGCACGGAATACTTCTGGTTGTGGAACGGCACGAACTCGGCGTACGCTCCGCCGCCGTTGCCGACGTTGCTCCCCCCGTAGGCTCCGGCGTCGGTGTTCAGCACTTCCGTCCAGAAGCCTGGACCGGGCACGCCGACGCGGTAACCGAGTCGCGGCACCGGCGTCATGTTGAACACCGCCAGCACCACGTCTTCGGTTTTCCCCTTGCGCATGAAGCTGAGCACGCTGTTCGCGGCGTCGAGGCAATCGACCCATTCCAGGCCGCCCGGCTGGTTATCGAGTTGGTGCATCGCCGGCTCGGAGGCGTAGAACTTGTTTAAGTCACGCACCAGCGACTGCACTCCCTTGTGGGAACTGTGCTTGAGCTGATGCCAGTCGATGCTCGCGTCGTGTCGCCATTCTTGCCGTTGTGCAATCTCGCAGCCCATGAACAGCAGCTTCTTCCCGGTCATCGCCCACTGGTAGGCGTACAGCATCCGCAGGCCCGCGAACTTCTGCCATTCGTCGCCCGCCATCTTGTCCCAGAGCGGCCCCTTGCCGTGGACGACCTCATCGTGCGACAGTGGCAGCACGAAGTTCTCGTTGTAAGCGTAGAGCATCCGGAACGTGAGGTCGTTCTGGTGATACTTGCGGTGAACGGGGTCGTACTGACAGTACCGCAGCGTGTCGTGCATCCAGCCCATGTCCCACTTGTAGCCGAAGCCCAGCCCGCCCACGTAGGTCGGTCGCGACACCATGGCCCACGCGGTCGATTCCTCGGCGTAGGTCTGCACGTCGGGGAAATGGCGATACACTTCCTCGTTGAATCGACGCAGGAACGAGATGGCGTCGATGTTCTCCTTGCCGCCATACTGGTTCGGAATCCACTCGCCATCCTTGCGGGAGTAATCGAGGTACAGCATCGAGGCCACGGCATCGACGCGGATGCCGTCGATGTGGTACTTGTCGAGCCAGAACAACGCCGACGACAGCAGGAAGCTCCGCACCTCGTGCCGGCTATAGTTGAAGACGTAGCTACCCCAGTCTGGGTGGAACCCCTGGCGACTGTCGGAGTGCTCATAGAGGTGGGTGCCGTCGAAGTTCGAGAGCGCCCAGGCATCGGTCGCGAAGTGGCTGGGCACCCAGTCGAGGATCACGCCGATCCCCGACTGGTGCAACACATCGACGAGGAACATCAGGTCTTGCGGTGTGCCAAAGCGACTCGTCGCCGCGAAGTAACCCGTGGTTTGGTAACCCCACGACGCGAAGAACGGGTGCTCGGTGATCGGCAACAGTTCGACGTGAGTGAAGCCCATGTCCTTGCAGTAAGCGGCGAGCTTCGGTCCGACTTCGCGGTAGTTCAGCGAATGGTAGGGCGGGTCGGCCTGCCGCATCCATGAGCCGAGGTGAACCTCGTAAATGCTGATCGGCTTGTCGTGGGCTGACTTCTCCTTCCGCGTCGCCATCCACTCGCCGTCGTTCCATGTGTAGCTCAGATCCCACGTGACGGCGGCAGCCTTCGGTGGGATTTCGCAGGTGAACGCGAACGGATCGGTCTTCTCGGCAGTGAAACCACCGGGAGCGGCAACGTGGTACTTGTAGCACACGCCGGCTTTCGTTCCGGGGATGAAACCAGCCCAGACTCCGCTCGTGCCGACTTGTTGAAGCGGGTTCTTCCCCTTGTCCCAGAAATTGAAATCGCCGACGACCGAGACGTAATCCGCGTTCGGAGCCCAGACCGCAAAGTGATATCCCTCGACGCCTCCACTGGTGGTGGGGTGAGCGCCGAACTTGTCGTATAGCCGGAGGTGGCTGCCTTCGTTGAAGAGATATAGGTCCTGTGGCCCGAACCACGGCTTATCGGGCGCGATCGTTTCCGCGGCAACGGCTTCTACGCCGAACGGCAGGAACTTGGCAGGCGTTTTTTCGGGATGGCTCATGGACAACTCGGACGTGGCGGTGAGACGGCCAGAGAAAGATAAGGTTGAAGTATCGGAAATGTGTGCCAATCGCCAGACGCGCACCACCGTTTCACGGTGGTGCCGACTGGGTCGCCGACCGCTAAACGGCGGGCGCGGCGCCTTGCGACATCCCCTCCCATGTGGCTTCCAGCACCGCGAGCGTGTCGGCTGGCGGCGGCAATTCCGAGTAACTCACCCGGGCGTGAACCATCGCGAACGGTGCGAGGACCTCTTCCTGATCGGGGAATGTTTCACGGAGGCGGTTCACGAACTCCAGCGGCGTTTCCGCCTGGCCTCGTCCACAATCGCGCTCCCAGGCCCAAGAGTCGAGCGCCAGGAACGTGTGTGCGACCAACTCCGCCGGGTCGCGATCGGCAGCAGTGCCATCGGCGAAGGGGTTCGAGAACTCTGCGAACCGCGGACGGCGAGCCACGGGGTTCCCCCCCGTGGAGTCAAGACCTCTGGGGTGAGCACCGTGGCTCGCCTTCGCAAAGAGGTTTGCCCACCACCTGGCGAGCGATTCGAGGAATCGCTCTGCCCAGTTCGTGAACGGCGCGAGATACCGCAGGATCACCAGCACGATGGCAATGACGACCAGCACCGCCACGATTGCGAATGCGAGCCACTTCAGCTTGCTGGTAAGTTGTTCCACGCCCGCCCGGAGTTGTTCGCGGGCCTGCGATGAGCCTCCCGAACCGTCGGTGTTATCCTGGGATTCGCCGTCGCTCGTGGACTCGTTCCCCTTCGGGTCGCGGCTACGCGAGTCAGGCGATTTGCCATCCTTGCCACCATCCGCTTTCTTGTCTTTGCCGTCACCCTTCTCGTTGCCGGGTTCGCCGTTCTTGCCCGTCGCTTTGCCGTCCCCCGGCGTGGGCTGGTTGCCGTTCGAACCTTCGCCCTTGCTGCCGCCGTCCCGGTTTATCGCGTGCTTGGAGGCATCGCGGTCCGATGTGCCCGCTCGCTGAATGCCGAACCACGGAACTTCGGAATGTGGCCTGGGCAGGAACGCCCCAATCACCAGGAATACCAGGATGAACACAGCCCCTAGCCCGAGCCAGCCGCCCGCGAGCGTCATCGGAATCTTGGCTTTGCGTTGCCGCAGATAACGCCGCAGCCCGAGCAGGCTCGTCGTCACCAGCAACGCAAGGGCGCTGCCGACGTACACGACCATTTGCAGAAACGTTGTCTGTCGGCGGCTGGCATCATCTGGCGAGATCAGCGACTGACCGAGCGCAAACAGCGGCAATGCCGCGAGTGCGAAGTAGATGACCCAGGTGCCCGGCGTGTGCGGGGCAGCACGGCGTGCCTCACGGTGCTTCTGGTAACGCTCGATCCAGTCCCACAGACGCGAATCGTGTTTGGATCGCTTCTTTTTCTTGCGTTTCGCCGTGGATGGGACGCTCCCCTTCAGGTCGTGGCTAACCGATGGTTCCGACTCGCGACTCGCGGCTCCTGACTCCAGGCCCGCCGCAGACAACAATCCGCGCCCCGCCCCTTTCTGGCGTTCGTCGATGTGTGTGCAATCCCACGTCAGTTTGTGGGCACTCCACCAGATGAGAAGCATCAATCCGAGGTTGACGAGCCAGCCATACGACTTGATCCAGCCACCGCCGGGATACTCGACAAACCGCACAAGCGCGAGGAAGGTTGCCCCACCGAGGAACAGGCCGTACATGGACGCCCGGCCCGAGTCGATCTCGATGGCAATGCGAGCGATGAGCACCGCCCCGACGACGAAGAAGAACAGCGTATACAGCAACCGGCCCGAGTATCGCCCCGCGTATAATACCTCGACGAGGAAGAAGACGAGGCTGCCCACCATCAGCATGACGAGCACCGGGCTGAGTGCGGTCACGATGTAGTCGGTCGCGGTCGGCGGTTCGCGTTCAGCAGCCATATTGAACCATTATCGTTGAACCACGTCTCAAGAGAGAGTGATCTCGACGATATGACGTCGGCCGAGTCACACGGTTCCGAGAGTTGCACCTTGAAGCGCGTGCCTTCTCTGACCAAGATAATCTCTACTGCCTGTTGTAATCGCCACCGCTGGTCGGGATTCATGCCTGCTTGCCGACCGATCCGCATCTCGAACGAGTCTGCACATGCGCAAATTAGCGATTCCGTTCCTCCTTCTCGCGCTGTTTGCCAGCACCGCCAGCGCCGATGAACCCGTGAATCACGAGTTCTTCGAGAAGAAAGTCAGGCCGATCCTGGTCGCGAACTGCGTCAGTTGCCACGGCGCCAAGAAAGATAAAGGCGGGTTGCGACTCGACTCGAAAGCGGGCTTCACCAAGGGCGGCGACACCGGTGCGGTCGTGAAGGCCGGCGATCTGGACAAGAGCCTCCTCGTTCAGGTGGTTCGCTACGGCGACGACATCAAGATGCCCCCGAAAGGGAAGTTGTCGGATGCCGACATCGCCATCCTCACCACCTGGGTGAAGGGCGGCGCTCCGTGGCCCGACGATGCAGCGGTTGGAGCGAAGACGGTTGAGGTGTTCGACCTCCACGCACGGGCGAAAGCCCAGTGGTCGTTCCAGCCAATCGCCCGGCCCAAGGTACCGGAAGTCCGCAATCCGCAATCACAAATCCGGAACCCGATCGACGCCTTCCTGCTGGCGAAGCTCGGCGATGCTGGCCTGACATTCGCGCCGCCAGCCGAGAAGCGAACGCTCCTCCGCCGCGTCTACTTCGACCTGATCGGCTTGCCGCCCACGCCCGAGGAGCTGGATGCGTTCGCAAAGGATACCGCACCGGACGCATTCGAGAAGGTGGTCGAGAAGTTGCTTGCCAGCCCGCAGTATGGCGAACGCTGGGCACGACACTGGCTCGATCTGGTGCGCTATGCCGAAACATATGGACACGAGTTCGACTTCGAGATCGCCGAGGCGTGGAAGTACCGCGACTACGTTGTTCGGGCACTGAACGCCGACGTTCCCTACGACAAGTTTTTGACGGAGCACATCGCCGGCGACCTGCTCCCCCAGCCGCGACGCGGGAAGGGCGGCATCAATGAGTCGATACTCGCGACTGGTTTCTGGTGGCTTGGCGAAGCGAAGCACTCGCCGGTCGATTCACGGGCCGAGCACGCCGATCGCATCGACAACCAGATCGACGTGTTCGGCAAGACTGTCCTCGGGTTGACGATCTCGTGTGCCCGCTGCCACGATCATAAGTTCGATCCAATCGCCACCAAGGATTACTACTCGCTGTTCAGCGTCCTCGCGAGTTCGCGAATGAACCGCGCCGAAATCGACGATCCAGCACCAACCGAGAAGTTGCTCGATGAACTGAGGCAGGCCCGAAAGAATCTCGTGAGCGCGATCTCGACCGGCGAGCCGAACAACGCCGCCCGGTTGCCCGCGACCTCGCCGCAAGCCGAGGCGTGGCGTACCAAGTCCACGGCGTTCGAGAAGTTCGGCGACGGCTGGCGATCCCGCTGGGATACGTCCGGCCTCGCGTTCCGCCCTGGTGTGAGCGATGTGTTTCCGAACTCCGGCAGCCTCTCACGCAAGCTCGTGGGGGCGGTGCGGTCGCCGACATTCAACATCGAGAAGCCTTACTTCGCGATCCGTGTGGCGGGCAAGGACGCGAAAGCTCGCCTCGTCCTCAACGGGCTGCAACTGATCCAGAACCCGATCTACGGCGGTCTCGCGCAAGCAATCAACCACGGCGAAGAACTCCGATGGATGGTCTTCGACCTGCGCATGTGGAAGGGGCAACCGGCGTACCTGGAACTGCTCGACGACGGCGCGGGTTTCGTCGCCATCTCGGAATCGTGGTTCGCGGACGGCCCGCCTCCGGGTGAACCTGCGATCAAGGTTCCACTGTCCGATCTGCCCCCGGCCGACAACCCCGAGGCGAAGAAGCTCGCTGCACAAATCACGGAGATCGAAGCGAAGATCCCCAACTCCCACCGGGCGCTCTCAATGAGAGACGGCAACGGTGTGAACGAGCGAGTATTCATTCGCGGCAGCCACAAGACGCCCGGTGTGGAGGCCCCGCGTGCGTTCCTCGAAGCGTTCAGCAAACAACCGTTCGCGAGCAGCGGCAGTGGACGACTCGAACTGGCGAAAGCAGTTACCGACCCCAGCAATCCGCTGGTCGCTCGCGTGATCGTGAACCGACTCTGGAAGCACCATTTCGGCGAAGGGATCGTGCGATCGCCCGACGACTTCGGCAAGCAAGGGCAGGCACCAACGAACCCGGAACTGTTGGACTGGCTGGCAAGCGAACTGGTGGCCCCGACCAAGCAGACGGGGAATGATGCGGTGGGATCGCCCTGGAGTTTGAAGCAGATGCACCGCCTGATGGTGCTTTCGACTGCGTATCGGCAATCGAGCCGTGCGACACCAGAGCAAGCGGCGAAGGCGGTGACGGCTGATCCGCAGAACAAGCTGCTTCACCAGCAGAACGTCCGTCGTTTGGAAGCGGAAGCGATCCGCGATACGCTGCTGAGCGTTTCTGGTCGCCTCGATCGCACGATGGAAGGCCCGGGCGTACTCCCGTTCCTGACAGAGCATCAAGTGGGGCGTGGCAAGCCGGCATCAGGTCCGCTCGATGGCAACGGTCGGCGAAGTCTCTACCTTGCGGTGCGACGCAACTTCCTGAACCCGATGTTCACGGCATTCGACTACCCGACGCCGTTCACCTGCATCGGTCGGCGAACGGTGTCAAACGTGCCTGCTCAGGCACTGGTGATGATGAACAACCCATTCGTGATTCAGCAGGCGGAACTCTGGGCGAAGCGTGTGCTGGCGATGCCAGACCTCTCTCCCGAACAGCGCGTGACAGCGATGTACGAATCCGCGTTCGGTCGCCCGCCGACGAAACAGGAACTGACTGCCGCGACACAGTTCGTCGCCGAGCAAGTCAAGGAATACGGCAAGCCCGACCACCCGAAGGCGTGGACTGACCTCGCACACGTCCTGGTCAACGCGAAAGAGTTTATCTTCGTGGAGTGAACCCGTTGGCGCTCGGGTTGCTTCTGGATGTGTTCGTGTAGGTGGCACCGGTCGTTTGCCGGTGCCACCAAGCCGAGCCGCAGTGCTGATTATGGGCTGATGCTCTCCACAAGCCACTGGCCCAGGGTTGTTCCCTTCACGAGCTTCACGGTGTGGGTCATCTTTCCCCCACCCGCTTTAGTGATCTCAACTTTGAACGTGGCATCGCCAGCGGGAGACACGGAAACCGACTCGGCACCGCTACCGATCTCGGCGAGCTTCAACCCAAGCTGTGCGGGGCTGTAGTCGTAGCCCTTGTCCTTATCCCCGTCGAATGGCGATGCCAGTGACTTCCGGTAGGCAGGTGTCAGCGCTGCGGCGACCACTGCAATCCGTTGGTCCTTTGGCATCGCGTCCTTATCGCAGATCGCCGAGGCGATTGCCGTGGCCGCGAACGTCTGGAGGAGTGCGTCCGCTGTGGCGGCCACCCCACCCACGGTCACCGTTGCCGATGTACTCGGGACGGACGACATCGACAGCCAGTCGACTTTCCACGCGCTTCCCTCTCGGATCATCCGCAGGTAGTACGTTCCCCCGGTGAAGCTGCCACGGAACACGGCCACGTCGCCGGCCTGTGAAGATTCCGCCATCGGTCCCATTCCGCTGAACTTGGCTCCAACGGCTCGCAGCCACGTCTCGGCCGCATCGGTGCTGAAACCTTTGGCCTTGTCGCTATCGAACACCACTGGCAGCCCGACCAATTTCACGAACCCGGACGAAAGCTGGCTGGCCTTCGCGGTGCCTGCTCCCACTGCCGAGAGGAAATCGACGGCGTCTTTCCCGACGCCCTCCTTCGTGTCGATCTTCTCGGGCGTCTTGATTTCAGGAGTCGTGTTGGCAATCGGGTTCGGGGTTGTCCCGTCCTTCTTGTCCTTGTCCTTCTTGTCGCTCTTGTTGGGCTGTGGTTTCGGTCCGCAGCCGGGCAGGGCGACGAGTACGCCAACGGCCAGCACGATTGCCGCAACGGAGCGGAATCTCTTGTGAGTCTTCATGACACGGCACCTTTCCCGGAGGGTTTTCAATCAGGTAATTGGAGATACGGAACCGACCGGATTCTGGCCGGGGAGAGTGAAGAGATCCGCTACGCGACAGGAGAACTCCGGCAGCTTCGCCGGAGTGGTCGCCATACTGTTGACTCCCTGCGAATCACTTGCTGAGTTCGACGATCAGCTTCGCGGCGGCGGTCAGGTCGGCAGCGGTCTTCAGGGTTGGCAATTCGGATGCGGCCGCGGCCAGGATGCCTCGCGCCTTCTCGACCTCGTTCCCTTCCAGTCGCACGACCACAGGCACCTTGAAGCCGACTTCCTTGCCCGCCTTCACGAGTGCATCAGCGATCGTGGCACAACTCGCGATGCCGCCGAACACGTTGACGAGAATCCCCTTGACCTTCGGATCCGACAGGATAATGCGGAACGCTTCGATGGCCCCCTCGGCCGTTACGCCGCCGCCCACATCGAGGAAGTTCGCGGGGCTACCGCCGTGGTAGTTCACGATGTCCATTGTCCCCATCGCCAGCCCGGCCCCGTTCACCAGGCAACCGATGGTGCCGTCCAGTTGGATGAAGTTGAGGTTGGCCTTGGCCGCACGCACTTCAGCGGGGTTTTCTTCGCTCAAATCGCGAAGTGCCTCAACGTCCTTGTGGCGGAACAGGGCGTTGTCGTCGAAGTCGATCTTCGCATCGAGGACAACCACATCGCCCTTCTTGGTGATGGCAAGCGGGTTGATCTCGGCGAGGCTAGCGTCCTTTTCGAGCAGCACCTTGACGAGGGCCGTCATGATCTTCTCGGCCTTGGCGACCTGATCGCCCGTGAAGCCGAGTTCGTACGCGACTCGCCGGGCTTGGAACGGCTGCAAGCCATTTTCTGGCGACACGGCGACCTTCAGGATTTTCTCGGGGTGATGGTGCGCGACTTCCTCGATGTCCATGCCACCCTCGGCGCTGGCCATCAGAATGGGAACGCCGGTCGCGCGGTCCATGACAACAGCGACGTAGAACTCCTTCGCGGGTTCAGCGTCGGCCTGCACGATGAGCGTCTTGATCGGCTGGCCTTCAGGGCCAGTCTGCTTGGTCACGAGGGAGTGCGAGAGCATCGCGGTGGCGACGGCCTTGGCCTTGTCGCGGGTGGAGCAGAACTTCACTCCACCGAGTTTCTCGGCGTAACCCTTGAGTTGCCCGGCACCACGACCACCGGCGTGAATCTGAGCTTTCACCATCGCCCCGGTGCCGCCGAGTTGGTCGAACGCGGCGGCTGCCTCGTCGGGTGTCGTCACGACGATGTGCCTGGGGATGGTGGCTCCCGCAGCGGCGAGGAGTTCCTTGGCCTGATACTCGTGGATCTTCATCAGCAACTCCGGCAACCCGACTTGGGACGATGTTCAACGCGATTGGGTTCTTGAGGCAGTTATATATCCCGGCCCGACATCCGCACACTAACGGAGTTCGGCCATCCAACGGCTCAACCTTCGCCCTGGCCACCTTCAGGTTTCTCGATGCTAACTACTCGCATCGTGGTTTTCCGCGCAACAACCTTGCGGATGTGTTTCAGTTCGTTGAGTGTACCCTTCACCGCAGTCCGAGCTTCTCGAAGCAGGATGACGGCTCCCGACATCAGGCCGGTGGCCCCAGTCAGGGCGAGAGTGATCGGAACCCAACTGAGCGCCCCGTACGCTGCTGCGGAGAGACCCACGGTCAAACTGGAGCCGACGAGCAACCCGATTGAGGCGTAGAAGATGATGAGAGCCGATTGAAGAAGATGCAGGCGCAGCGTGAGCCAGCCGACTTGATCCGCGATCAACGAGCGTTTCTCGACAACCTCGACCGATGCCGACTCATCAGGTAGATCTTCCGCGAGTTCGGTGAGTTTTCGGATTCGATCCACGACCCTGCCGAGACGGTTCGACGTCGATAGCACGAGCATCCCGGATGCCGAGATCAGCACTGCGGGGGTGATCATTGCCGCGAGGACATCGCCCGTTCCGAGAAGATCTGCCATGCTCATTCGTGAGGTTCCTCCGCTGTCAGTGTAGGGAAGCCTGGCCTGCCAAATGGTTGCCGGGAATTCGCCGATCAGTCACAATTGCTCTACGGCCCTCCGTCCAACCTGGATTCTTCATGCGAACTCTTGCAATTGTCTTGCTTCTGGCGCTACCCACCGTGGCGGACGCACAGAAGGAAGCGGCTATCAAAGCCGCGGCTATCCACTCCGACGCGAACTGGCCGACAGCCCTGAAAATCTGGGAGTGGGCCGAACCGGGCTATCAGGAGAAGAAATCCTCCGCAGCCTTGGCGGAAGTTGCCGAGAAAGCGGGGTTCACGGTCAAGAAGAGCGTCGCGGGGATTCCGACCGCGTTCACTGCGGAGTTCGGCAGCGGTAAGCCCGTGATCGGTATCCTGGGTGAGTTCGATGCCTTGCCAGAACTTTCCCAGGAAGCTGTGCCGTTCCGAAAGCCGCGTGACACGGACAACGGCAACGGGCAGGCATGTGGGCACCATCTTTTCGGCGTCGCGTCGTTGACAGCAGCGATTGCGATCAGCGAGCAGATCAAGGCTGGGAAGATCAAGGGGACCGTGCGGTTCTACATGTGTCCGGCGGAGGAGGGCGGTGCCGCGAAGGTGTTCATGACACGGGCCGGGCTGTTCGACGACTGCGACACGGTGCTTCACTGGCACCCGGGAAGCCGCAACAGTGCCGGCGATGCGACCTGCCTCGCCCGGATCGCGGTGAAGTTCCGGTTCCACGGAACTGCGGCTCACGCGGCCGGTTCACCTGAGAAGGGCCGATCCGCACTGGATGCGTTACTGCTCACGATGCACGCGGTCGAACTCCTCCGTGAACACACGCCCGACGGCACCCGGTTGCACCACAGCATCACGAGCGGTGGCGGTGCCGCGAACGTCGTTCCTGAGTTTGCCGAGGGCTTCTTCTACGTGCGGCATCCAAAGGCCGAGACCGTGCAGAAGCTCTATCCTCGTGTGCTAAAGTGTGCTCAAGGAGCGGCCTTGGCGACCGAGACTCGACTCGAAGTGGTGTATCTCGGTGGCACGATGGAGATTCTCCCCAACAACACGCTGGCAGAGTTGGCGAAGAAGAACCTGACGGCACTGAACGATTTGAAGTACGACGCGGAGGAGATGAAGTTCGCAGTGCGGTTGCAGGAATCGTTCTCAGAGAAATCGTCTCTCGAAGATATCGCGAAGGTCTTTGATTCCGGTGGCAAGTCGAGTGGGGGGAGCACCGATGTCGGCGATGTGTCGTGGGTGGTGCCGGTGACGGGGTTCAGCACATCGTGTTGGGTGCCCGGTACGCCAGGGCATTCGTGGCAAGCCGTGGCGTGCGGAGGGACCACAATCGGTAAGAAGGGAATGAACCTCGCGGCACGCACACTCGCCGCGACCGCGTGGGATCTGTTTGCCGATCCGCAACTGGTGAAAGACGCGAAAGCCGAGCACACCAAGCGACTCGCGGGTAAGAAATACACCGCGATGCTGGAGAAAGACCAACCGCCTCCCCTGGACTACCGCACCCCTGGCAAAAGCACCCGGAAGGAGTGAGGCATGAACCACAAGCAACCAAAGGGTCAGCCGATTGACCTGGACTTTGAACTGTTTATCCCATCGACAGATGATCTGGCTGCCGAGACGAATCTGGGCGCCGAAACTGATCTGGTCAGTTGCAGCGTGTGTGAGACGGTGGTCCCGGCAGGTACGCGACGCCCCGCATTGCGGATTACGTTCGTGATGCCGGGCGAGGAATCCCCACTGTCAAAGTGATGCAACTCTGACCAGATATTTCCGTGGATGCAAACGTGTATCAGCGACCCTCTCGTAACCGATCGCCGTGGAAATCGTGTAGTTCGGCGATGTCATATATCTTGCGCACTGTGGCATCCACGTCATACTCGACCCTACGGAACGTGACATCCAATCCGTCTACCAGTACGTAACAAGCTCGCCAGTTTTCGTCGCGCGGTTGGCCGACGCTACCGACATTCACCAGAGTTTTCCGACTGTCGAGTTTGTATGTGAAGCCCACCTCGCCAGGGGTTATGAATTGCATTTGGTCGTTAAAAATGCCCGGCACGTGTGTGTGACCCTGATAGCAGCAACGGTTGACCTTCGCAAAGATTCTTTCCATCTTCCTCTGGTTGTAGACGTCCTCAGGAAAGACATATTCGTTGATTGGGTTGTGAGGACTTCCATGAACGAATAAGTCATTCCCTTCTTGATGCGACCGCGGAAGTTCCTCAAGAAACTTCCACAAATCCCATCGTAGATCACGTTCGAGTACTGATTGAGTCCAGAAGATCGCAGCTTCAGCGCTGTTGCAGAACCCGTCAGGTTCGACCAGCACGGCAGAATCGTGATTTCCGAGAAGTGTAAGATCCCATTTCAACGCGAGCTCAAGACATTCGATTGGGTTCGGTCCGTAACCAACCACATCGCCGAGGCAGTATATTCGCGAAACGGAGTGATCAGCGATGTCCGAAAGCACCGCTGTTAACGCCTCGAGATTGCCGTGAATATCGCTCAGGATGGCTCTCAATTTTTGACTCCATTTCAGGAGCAAGGACTGACAGCAGAGCCAACACCCACCTGTGCCTGTAACGGAGTCGTTATACGAGCCGTTTCTCCAGGATCGGGAAGCGGCCCTGTTCCTTGAAGTAGCGGCTGTAGAACAACACGAGATGCTTTACATCCGAGGGGCACTGAGCCGCGAGTGTCGTCACGCTCCCTTCGGTCATTTCCTCGGTCAATGTCGCCAGCAGCGTCAGCCCTGCCGTGATCGCTTTCCCCGGCTCCGCGACGAGCAAGCTGAACAAGCCATTCACCCGCTTGGTGTTCAGTCCCTCAGTTCCGAATGCTCCAAAACGGAAGCATGGGGCCAGCGGATCGATCTTTCGCACTTCCGAGTAGTCCGGGTTCTCCAGCCCAATCGCCACTGCGTATGGCACACCAGTCCCCTTCGATCGGAGCACAATCACCGAACTTGGCGAGAAGTTGGGGTTCGCGAAGAAGTACTTTTCGAGCTTCTCTTCGGGGAGTCGTAATAGACCTTTCCCCATTGCCGCGACCGCAGGGATGTCCGTCGGTTTCAAAGGCTCTGCCATCTCGGATGCATTCAGAACGGTCGGTGAATCGCCCGCTGAATTCCAGTAGTTGATGATGTCCCGGGTATGAATGAAGTCGTGCTCGGTGAAGAACTGAATGACGGGTGCCCAGTCGCGGCGGTATGCCGCGAAGAGGGTGTGCAGCCCACGTGAGAGTGCCGCCATGACGACGGCATCCATGAGTTCGCTCGCGACCGACTCAAACCCCGCGAGACACCACGGATAGCTGACTCGTCCCTGTGCTGGTTCTAGTGTGCAGTAGCCCACGACCTTGCTACCGGCCACGGCATAGAACCGGGTGCCGGGGTCGAATCCGGGATCGCTGGTTCGCTTGCGAATGTCGGCGACGGTTGCCAGCTTGTGGCCAGGAAGCGTGGCCACGGCGGCGTTGTAGATCTCCACCTGGGCGACTTCATCGTTGGGCTGAAAGGTGCGAATTTTCAAGGGGAATCCACTCTTGCGAAGGGTTGCCGATAGACGACATGGTAGCCCCTTTTGGGGGGTCGCACAACGGGCTACTGATCTGGGACCGGGTGTTACTTCAGCCTGAGGGTGGATGGGAGCAGGCACTTGCCGTCTTTGCAGGCGATGAGCTTGACGCGAACTTCGATCGCCGCGTCCTTGGCTGCTGTGACGGTTGCGGTCAGTGTCGATGTGCCTTCGTAAACACCGTACTTCGCACCAGCGCTGTCCGTGATCGCCTTCCCCTTCGGATACGCAATGTCGGCTTTCGCCTCTTTACCGTCGAGGAACACGGTCAGTCGCGTTTGCGAATCGAGGAGTTCGTCGCTACCCACGGGATTCGCGTAGATGTGCCAGCCGTCCGCAATGGTAAGCGTGACTGCCACCGTGCGTTTGCCATCCACCACATCGCCGACGACCAACTTCGCGCTCACGACGTCGGCCGATTCTTTCGGGTTCTTCGGGGGATCGACCTTGGTCGTGGGTGTGTCACTGCCGCCCGCCGTGAGGAACTCTTCGAGTGCCAGTGCCATCAGTGACATCGACCCGGGGTTGGTTCGCAACGACAGCGAGAATCCCTTGAGCGTCTTCTCGCAGCGTTCGCGATACCCGGCGTCCTTGGTTTTCACAGCGAGGCGGATCAGGTTGCGAGCCATCTGCGAATTGCCCGACGGCTGCACGCCATCGTAGCCATCCTTCGCGCGGGCAAAAAGTTTCTCGCCATCGCTGGAGGTGAAGAAGTACCCGCCACGGTCGCCGTCGCCATGGAACTTGATCGCGATGTCCGTGAGTTGCTTCGCGGCATCGAGCCACTTCTTGTCGGCGGTCGCGTCGTACAGGTTCAACAGGCCGTGAACGAAGTATGTATAGTCGTCAAGGAACGCGGCCCCGCGAGCGAGTGGTTTCTCGCCGGGTATCGCGGCGTAGAGCCGGAACAGTCGGCCGTCCTTGTTTCGCATCTTCGTGAGGATGAAGTCCGCTGCGGTGCTCGCCGCGAGGATGTAGTCCTTGTCGCTGAACACTTGCCCGGCCCGAGCGTAGCCCGCGATCATCTGGCCGTTCCAGGCGCAGATCACCTTCGTATCGAGGAACGGCCGCTCGCGCTTGGCACGGACCGCAAACAGCTTCTGCTTCAGTGGCGCCAACTTCGCGAGCAGTTCCGCTTCGGTGAGCTTCTGTTCCTTGGCAATCTCCGCCATCGGCTTCGGCAACCGCAGGATGTGGAACTTCTCTTCGAAGTTCGGTGCGGTCACGCCGTACACGGCACGGAAGAACGCCGTATCCGCGTCGTTGCCGAGGATCTTCTTGATCTCGTCACCGGTCCAGACGTAGAACTCGCCTTCCTTGTGGTTGCTATCCGCGTCGAGTGCTGAGTAGAACCCGCCTTCGGGGCTGGTCATTTCTCGCTTCATGAACGCCAGCGTCTCTGTCACGACTCGCTTGTAAACCGGGTCGCGGGTGATCGCGTAGGCATCGCTGTACAGTTCGACGAGTTGAGCGTTGTCGTAGAGCATCTTCTCGAAGTGGGGCACGGTCCAGGTGCGCTCGGTGCTGTAGCGGTGGAACCCGCCGCCGAGGTGATCGTAGATGCCGCCCTCGGCCATCTTGTGCAGCGTCAGGTGAACTTGCTTCGCGAGTTCCTCTTTGCCCTTGCGCTGCGACTGCGACAGCAGGAATTGCCACACGGGAGGTCGCGGGAACTTCGTCCCCTTGAACATGCGAGCCTTGCTGCCGGTGCCGCCGTGCTCGGGGTCGATGTCGAACGCATCGGCCGCGCCATCGAGCAGTTCGCGATCGAGTTTCACCAGCGCGAGCATTCGCGAGTTTCGGTCGAGCGCGTCGGCGGTCAGCTTCGCGATGTGATCGGCCTGCTTCACCAGGTCGTCAGGTTCCTTCGTGTTCAGTTCGATGACCTTCGCAAGAACCGACTTCATTCCGGGTGCGGTGTCGTCGCCGATCTTCTTGTCTTCAGGCGGGAAGTACGTGCCGCCGAAGATCGGTTTGCCGTCGGCGGTGAGAATCATGGTGAGTGGCCAGCCGCCCTGTTCGCCGGTGACGTTCAATGCGGTCATGTAGATGTCGTCGATGTCCGGTCGTTCCTCGCGATCGACTTTGATGCACACGAAGTTCTCGTTCATGATCTTCGCGATTGCGGCATTCGAGAACGACTCGCGTTCCATGACGTGGCACCAGTGGCACGAGCTGTACCCGATGCTCAGGAAAACGAGCTTCTTCTCCTTCTTCGCACGGTCGAAGGCTTCTTGCCCCCACGGATACCAGTCCACGGGGTTGTTCGCGTGCTGAAGCAGGTACGGACTGCTCTCCTTGGCGAGCCGGTTCGGCTTCACTTTGGGATTGTCTTTCTCTTTTGGAGTGTCGGCGTCGACGGGTTGAGCGGCGAGTGAGAACAGGAACGCGAACAAACATGCGAAACGGAGCAGCATGGCGGGTCTCCGGGAAAGGCTTCAAGGCATGATACCCGCCAGCGTGAAGGCAGTCGCGGGCTTTTCACTTCGCGGTGAACTTCTGCATCCGTTTGTTGTTCACCTCGGTGACATAGACATCCCCGCGTGAATCGACACACAACATGTGCGGCAACTGGAACTGACCCGCGGCCGTTCCCTTCTCACCCCAGCGACCGAGCGACTTGCCATCCGGACCCAGTACCCGCACCCAGCCCGCTCGCCCGTCGGCCACGAACAACCGATCGCCCGAGAGGAATAGCCCGTAAGGTGCGCCGCTCTCTTTCCACACTTCGAGGAACTTGCCGTCGGCGTCGAAGATTTGCACGCGGTTGTTCTCGCGGTCGCCGACGTACACGCGGCCCTTCGCATCGATGCAGATCGCGTGCGGCAGGTTGAACTCACCTTCGCCCTTCCCTTTCGTGCCCCAGTGCTTCAGCAACTTCCCGGTGCGGTCGAACTTCAGCACGCGAGCGTTCCCGTATCCGTCCGAGATGTAGAACTCGCCAGAGGTGGTGAATGCGACATCGGTTGGGCGGTCGAACTGGTCGAGCTTGTTTCCGGCTTCGCCCTTCTTCCCCAGCGACAGGAGCAACTTCCCCTCGGGGTCGAACTTCAATACGAGATGGTTGCCGATGTCGGTGACCCACACGTTGCCGTCGGGATCGAGCCGCAACCCGTGCGGGGTCTTGAGGTGTTCATCACCCCAGGAACGGAGGAACTTGCCGTCGCGATCGAACACGACGATCGGCTTCGGTCCCCGGTGAGCGACGTAGATGTGATCCTTGGCGTCGGTGGCGACGGCCGACACGGGGCCGAAAGTGAACTTCGGGGGAAGCTGCGGCCAACCCGCGACGGGCTGGTAATCGGGGATGCCCTTCGACTTGTCGTCGGGTTGTGCCGATTCGCCCAGGATCAGCAGCAGGGAGAAGGCAACTGTCCCGGAGAGGTTCGAAGACATGGCAAGTCGCCTCGGTTTCAACCGGCAGGAGAACGTCATTCAGGTGCTTCTTATTGGTTCCGGCCCACACACCCACCCCACATCCGGAACCAATCATTTCAGGGCTGGAACCATTTGATTCGTCTGGAAGAAACGATATCAGAGTGTCTGGCACGGAGGCGGTCCTCGCCGCAACTTCGGCAGTGGCCGTGGCTTGCAGTGCCGTTCCGTGTTTCACATTGGATTGTGTTCGTGTCAACGCCCCGTCGCTGACGCTCCGGGTTCGCCGGGAAACCGTGCTCACTTCGCTCCGTCCTCGTTTCCGGAGAGCATGTATACCGCGAACGATGCGAGCCAGTGTTCGCCCGCGTAGTCGCCACTCGAAATGTGCTTCAATCCTGCGTCGGCGTGAAGTGCTGCCGACGCCGACAACACTTTTCGTGTCGGCGATTCCTTTGGCAACGATCTCGCGATTCCCTGAATACACCACGCCCGGCTCAGATTGAGGCCGTCGAGGTGAACCAACTGCGGATCGGTTCGATCCGTGACCGTCGCTGGCGTCAGCAGTGACGGCGGCTCATTCTTCGCGATCCCCGGCAGAAACTTCTCGAACCAGGTCTGGAACTCGGCGGCGGGCAGCACCCGTCGCATCAGGTCGGCCTCGCACAAACTCGGCGAGAGGAAATCAGCACCATCCGGTTCCCAGCGTGCTGGAGCATCGAGGTCCTTGCCGAAGTACGATTTCGCGCGATCCTCGATGGCCGACTGGAGTTTCTGGTCGCCAACCGTGCGGGCGTAGTCGTGGGCGAAAGATAATCCGAACGCGGTATTGGAGTGCACGCCCGCCCGAATCGGGTAGGTCTGCTTCGGGAAGTAGTCGATGTAGCGCTTTGCGATCAGTTCCGCGAGCGGCTTCAGGTTCGCGGACCACTTCTTCGCGTCCGGGTCGTCCCAGGTGTGAAGTTCCTCGGCGAGTTTGAGAAGCCACGTCCAGCCGTAGGGCCGCTCGAACGATTTCACGTCGGCTCGCGCGAAATAATCCGCCTCGGCTTTCAGATTCGCTTCCGTGAGATGACTCGCCAGAACCGCGCGAATTTCCTTCGCCTCGGGGAGATCCGGGAACTGCTTCAGCACGCGGACGAGGAGCCAGTGCCCATGCACGGACGAGTGCCAGTCGAAGCAACCGAAGAACGCCGGATGCAGCGCCTTCGGAGTTTTCACGTCGGCGGCGCTCGCGAACACGATGCCGGGCTTGTGCGGGTATTCCTTGTCTGCCCCTTTGAGTGCCAGTTTCGCGAACGCCGAGGCGTGCTGCTTGGTGAGCGAATGAGCCGGGCCAGGTTCCGGCGCGGTGGCAGGCGTGGTCACGGGAAAACATCCCCCGAAAACGATGGACAGGAACGGGAGAACGACGCGGATCATGGTAACCTCCCTCGTGAACGGCGCACGGCGATTCCAGGGCGATTCTGCCCTTCCTCAAATTTATTACTGTGAGCGAATGCCAGGAACGTGAGGATTGTTCTGTCACAACCCTCTGTTTGGAAGGTTGTTCGGGAAAGGAACTCGTGGTAGCGTATTCATTGGAACTGCCTTGGGGGGAGTTGCGTCCAAACAGAATAGACTTCCTGCCAGTTCAAATACAAACTACCACCGCCCTCGCTCCTGCCCAACTACCGGGTGACACATGGAATACGAATCCCCTTCAGTGGACGAACCAGTTGATACCAACCCCCGGCGATTGTCGGAAAATGGTCAGATGGCTGCGATCGGGATCTACGGATTCCTGGTTCTCGTCGGCTTTTTCTTTGGCATCGTGACCGGCTACGAGAAGCCGCGTGTTCATACGATCGTCAAGAAGGAGAAAGAGGCGACCCCGACGAAAGTGGTGGAACCCAAGGCAAAGCCGGAACCCAAGGCCGATCCGCAGCAGAACCCGAAGACCGTGCCGAACACGCAGTTTCAGCCAGAACCCGAGCCAAAGCCAGAACCCGAGCCAAAACCGGAACCGAAGCCAGAACCCAAACCCGAGCCGAAGACCGAAGAACCGAAGCCAGAACCGAAACCCGAGCCGAAGCCAGAACCAAAGCCAGAACCAAAGAAGGATGACCCCAAGATCGACAGCACGAAGGCGGTTGCCTTCAAGGACGTGCTCGTCGTGTTACGCACGCACTGTGCCAGTTGCCACGGTTCACCTCCGATCAAGCCGAAGGGTGATGTCGATGTCACCACTTACGAAAAACTGATCAAAAGCCCCTCTGGTATCGGCAAGTCGGTCGTTCCCGGGGATCTGAAAAAGAGCGGGTTGCTCGTGAGCATCGAAAGCGGCGATATGCCCCCGGAAGGCAAACCGAAACCTACCGACAGAGAAATCGCCATCATCAAGAACTGGATTCTTTCCGGTGCCAAGCCTCGCCGACGCTTTGTTCGCCGACGCTGAGCGTAAAGTCGAACGCCAACACGAACCCGGCCGCACTGATGCAGCCGGGTTCATTTTTTGCCCCCTGAGCCTGGGTTGACGGCACTTCTCGAATTCGGCTACCTTCCCGCACAACTTCGTTTCCTCGGCTCCCGGAAGGGCCGCTATGTCCATGCTTGCGCCACGCTCGACTGTCACCCTTGGCCCGGCCATCTCCTGGGAGGAGACAGCTTGCCCGCTTTGCGGTCGCGATGACGCCTCGCCCCTGGCCGAGGCCACCGATCCCATTCCCGCTGAAGGAGTCGGGCTGCGGTTCGCGATCGTGCGCTGTCGCCATTGCGCGCTGGCGTACACCAATCCACGGCCGTCGCCGGGCACCATCGGTTCGTTCTACCCGCCGGGTTACTCGCCCCACGAGGCGAAGTCTGCAGACCGTGGGAACGCCCGGCCGTCGCGGTTCTGGAGCCGCATCGCCGGTCATCCTTGCCTGGAACGACGTGGCGTTTTGCCGATCAAGCCACCGGGTCGGTTGCTCGACTTCGGCTGCGGTGGCGGCAGTTATCTCACGCGAATGGCCGCACTTGGCTGGCGTGTGACGGGGCTGGATTTCTCCGCCGACGCTGTCCGAACTGTGCGGGAGAAGCTGGGCCACACGGCGTATCTGGGAACGCTCCCTCACCCGGAACTGCCGCCGGGATCGTTCGAGGTGGTGACGATGTGGCAGGTTGTCGAACACTTGCACCAACCAGTCGAAGTGCTGCGCGAGGCGTTCAAGTTGCTCGTTCCCGGCGGATGCCTGGTCGTGGCTGTGCCGAACTTCGAGAGCCAGACACGGAGTTGGTTCGGCGAACACTGGTTCGGCCTGGATTTGCCCCGACACCTGACGCACTTCACACCGAAGTCACTTCAGGCGACGTTGCAGTCCGCGGGGTTTGAGGTGAGTTCGCTCCGTGGCCTGACCCATGCGGGCTGGATTCGCGCGAGCGCCAGGCGAACACGGGCTGCCGGCGCTGCCGGCTCAGGAACGAAACTGCTGTGCTGGCGACCACTGGCCCGCGTCGCGGCATGGGCGGGGTATGCGCTGGGCGGTGCCGAGTGCATCGTTGCCGTGGCCAAACGCCCCGCGTGAACTGCGTCATTCCAGAGAGTTAGTCTCGCCACCAGCGCGGGTGCCGAGTGCTTTCCACGTGTCGAAGGGTACGGCGTCCGTCACGAACTTCACCGAGCCATCAGCGAGAACCACATTCACACCACCCGTGTGTGCGCTTCGCGATGCAAGGTGGACGTTCACCGAAATGAAAGCGATGCAATCGCGCCCACTGTAGTTGGGTGGGAGCGTGTGCGTGTAGTAGCAATGATTGATTGCACCGCCAAAGTAACTAAGCCCGGTGGTCTTGACGGGACTCGTCCCCGCGTTACACGCCGCAAGCAACGCCGCGTCCGCCTGGAGGTCAGTGTTCTTCGGGATGTCCAGGAACTGATTACTCGTCGTCGTACTCCAGGCGGCCATCGAGACTTTCGTAACGTCATACTTGCTATTCACCGGATCTTCTGCCCGCCGAACCTCAGCGAACAGCGCAGTGTTACTAGTCCCATCTGTGATGTCGGTCAGTCGAATCTTTTTCCCGGTCGCAAACGCCCCTGCTCGGTTAGCCGGTTTGGGGGTCAAACCCGCGAGTGAATCATACTGTGCGGCATGCTGCCCCAGGTTCGCCTGATAGTTGGTGCGGCCGGCCGGTCCCGCAATTAACCCCGCCGACGTATCCGATGGGCAGAGAAGCGTCGGAATATCCCCGGACGCCCGTCCGTTTGCGTTTCCAGCCGCCGTCACGTCCTGGGTCTGATCAAAAAGAGCATAGCGTTCGTTCTGCTCCATAAATGGCAGCAGATAGACCATGGCAGATGCACCGACAAACGGCGAACTTGTGGCGATTTGCCGCCCTATCGGGAATGCCTCGGCGCTACTGTAGTAGTTGTGCGCGGCCACTCCGATCTGCTTGAGGTTATTTTGGCACTTCGCGCGAGCTGCTGCCTCCCGCACTTTTTGGACTGCTGGAAGCAGCAATCCAATTAGAACGGCGATGATCGCGATCACCACTAACAACTCAATTAGTGTGAACCCACGACATGCTGGGGATTTCATGAATCCGGCCTCACTCGGAGCAGATCGAGAGATCAGGACATCTTACACGATGATAACTCGATGAGAGCCGGCCAAGTGGGATTTGCTGTGAGATATTGTTGAGTGAAAGTGACGTTGGTTCGACCACCTGATCTTAAACCACAGTTGAGCAAATCGCAGCGCGAACCCTATTCAATGTGAAGCCCGCGTCGCAGTGAACGACACTGACGCGGGTTGTGCCTTCGCCAATTCACAGCCAATCACTCAGAGGCCACGTTGACACCTGTGCTGGCATTTCCCGCGGTATTCGTGGCTGAGAGAGTATACGGTACTGGCGGGCTGGTGCCGTCGTTCGGGCCGGGTTGAGACCCCGGAATAAACATCGCCCACCAATCGTTGCCGGTAATGTCGTGATCGACGACACCAACACCTCCCAATGTGACCGTGGGTTCGGGGTTGCCGGTTCCGTAGCAGACGAAGCAGTCTCGCTCCTCGCCCTCAACGAGGTAGGGGTTCGTGTCGGGAAAGTCGAACGTGGGAGCAAGCTCGGCTGTGAAATTGACCTTTTTGAGACGGACCCGGACGGATGCCATGTCCAGGTATGCGGTAGACGTATCTCTCTCATATGCTTTCACGATAAGGAGAGCTTCTGGTGTAACGCCATCGGGGACCACTACATTGATCATCGCATGCCAGCGGATTTCACCCGCTTGCACCAGCTCCTTTTTCACGCAAGGCGTTGCCCGCATGCTCGGGCCTCCATCGTGAAGAGGGACGACTTCCACGGTGATGTGCCTGACTTCCACCCTCCCGGTGCCATCTCGCGGGTCGAGGTATTTTTTCTTAACACGACCCACGATCGGGAATTTCGTAGCAAGCGCCTTGCTGTTCACATCATGGGCGCCCGAGGGGAACATGATCTTCAATTTGGGCTGTCGCGGCACGAGAGGCTCCTGGGCTACAGAATCGTTAAGGAACAACCGGTTGCGGGGTGACAACCACCCGGCGAATCGACGCGGCTGAGTTGGGGAAGAGGATCAGTCCCAGACCCCTGCGAGGGGCGAACTCGGGGCGCAGATTTTGAACCGCCACATCATTCGGCCTGTCTTTACGGTGCCAGGCAACATTCGCGTGGAGCGACTCGGGGGATAGCACCGGTGGGGAGAGCTTCATTGTCTTCCCACTCAGGGTCGCCACGATTTCATCGGGTGTCACAACCATCTCGAGCGCGTGCCACACACCGTTCCGGGGGCCAAGCGCTTTTAACCGACCGCCATTCGATTCCGCCAGGTGCTGGTCGAGTAGGATTAGCGGACCTGGGTCGTCAGTGTACATCCGCGCGACCAGTGCCATCGAATGCGTTTCGCCCTCGGGGACAACGCGTTTGCCTTTCTTTAGTACTACGAAAGGCACCTCGGTTACCGAGTTGAACCTCACATGGCTGAAGAACTGGATATCCTGCGGCTCTCGTGGGTATACCCGATGACCGACATACATGCCGACATGCCCGCCATACGCCCCGAGTTCGTGCCGAATCTCCGCAGTCAGCTTGTACCGATCGTTGCGCGTGTCGGGCAGCAATTCCAGAAGCCCGAGGCGGGTCTTGTGGGTGTTCTCAGCGAGAAACGTTCCGTCCTTCTCGACTTCCATCCGCTGTGCGTCGCCACCTCCGCATTGCCAGCGGAACCACTTCGGCCAGCCCTTCTCGCCCACCAGCGTCACCGGTCGGCCCTTGTCCAGTTCGCCTTCCAACTCGCGCCGCACGGTTTCCAATTCGCCATTGGGAATGCTCGACGCCTGCCGAGGCATCAGGGCTGCGGTGGCCCCAACCAACCCAGCCGCGAGCAGCAAGACGACCAGCGCTGCTGGGGCACGTCGCCGCGCCGCCCGGCCAACCCCACGCCACCGGCTCGGCCGGCGAGTCTGAATGGACTTACCTTCAAGTAAGCGATCGAGTTCTTGAACAAGCTCGTGTGCCCCACGATACCGATCTTTCTGGAGCGGTTCAAGACAGCGCAAGCAAATTGTTTCCAGAGCCGGCGGTATCTCCGGATTGCTCTGAGATGGAGGAACGACAGCGCCCTTCTGGACCATCCGAATGATGCGAAGCTTGCTCTCCCCGACGAAGGGCGGTGTCCCCGTGAGTGCCTCATACAGGATCACACCCAGCGCGTAGATGTCGGTCTGTTCGTTGATGTCGGCCGTTCGCCCGGCGGCTTGCTCGGGGGCCATGTAACTCGGTGTGCCCATCACGGCGTCGGACGCCGTCAGTTGCGGGCCATCGAGCACGCGAGCGAGGCCGAAATCGACAACCTTGGGGATGCCGCCACGCGTGATGAGCACGTTCGAGGGCTTCAGGTCGCGGTGAATCACCTTCTGATCGTGGGCATAGCCGACGGCCGCGGCCAGGGATCGCACCAATCGGGTGACCTCACGGTGCCCCATCGTGTCGCGGCCCAGCCTCTTCGACAGGGTCTCGCCTTCGACCAACTCCATTGCAAGGTACTGTTGACCGCCAATTTCGCCGCTGTCGTAAACACGGACGATGTTCGGGTGATCGAGCCGCGCGACGACCTCACCCTCGACCCGGAACCGTGCGAGCGACTCAGGCCGGGCATTCGCCGCGGGGTGGAGCATTTTGAGAGCGACCGGCCGCTTCAAGCCCTGGTGGAACGCCCGGAATACGACGCCCATTCCACCGCGACCAAGGACATCGATGATCGAGTATGGCCCGAGCTTTCCAATGCTCGTGACTTCCAGGTCGGTGCTGGCCGCACCTTCTGCACCGATGGAACACGTATCGTGCTCGATCAGTTCTAGCGCCCCGGCCTGGAGCCGGATATACGCCGGGTGAGATGTATCGAAGACGTGGCTGCGATCCGAGCAAAACTTCAGGAGCTTGGCCTCGAACGGATCGACCGGCGTGTTGCTGAGTTCCCGGATCGTCGAGATGCAGGTGACGCAGGTTTCGACGTGCCCTGCGAGGCGATCTTCATCTGGGCCACTGAGCCGACCTGCCTGATACGCGGCGAGCGTGAGGCGTGCGGGACATGGCCCGGTTGGTTGCTCAGAGGGGAGGCGGTTCATGTGATCACGACTGCGGAGAGTTTATTCCGGTTGCGGTTCCAACAGTCCCTCGAACTCTTCGCGGAGTCGCCGAAGGATTCGGGACTTGGCCAGGTAAATCGCGTTCACCGTCAAACCGAGATCAGATGCCACCGCGGAGGGATCCTGCCGATCGATGACGACCCGCAGAAATGCTTGCCGCGTCTCCTCCCGGTGTTCGGTGAGCACGAGTTCCAGCGCTCGCCGATAGAGGATTCGCTCCTCGTCCGGGTCGATTCCCTCGCCGGGCACCGGGTCGGCCGCAACGCTGGCGAGCTGGTCCCCGGTGTCGCCACCCGCGCCGGGCACCCGGGTCTGCTCGCGCAGGAAGTCCCGGACCTTGTTGCGGGTAATCACTCGCAGCCAACCACGAAAGCTGCCGTCGGCTTCGCGCTGGAACTGAGGGAGTGCGATGAGCACGGCACGGAAAACATCCTGGCCAACGTCTGCCGCATCCGCCACCTGGAGGCCACACCGCTGACACCAGTGGTAGATTAACGGGCCATACAGCCGGACGAAGGCTTGCCAGGCTGATGGCTCACCCGACCGGACTCGTTCGAGCCAGCCGGTCGAGGTGTTGTTGTGGGGCCCAATCTGTTGAACGGGATCATCTGTCACGGCCGGCTCCGAAACCGAATAATTTCGGATTTGCTGGTTGTGTCTCGGAGCCGGCGGAGGTGTTGCCGACACCGCGCATCAAGGAGCGGCTGGTGGCAAAATTTGACTTGCAGCACAACTGTTTCCAAACACGGTGAAGTTCTTGAAGGTCCACACGACCTTCTTCTCGCGCGTCACTTCGAACATTTGCGGGTTGTCCGGTCCGGCGTGGCAGTTCCCGACGACCACGTTTCCGTTTGGCAGCACGTTCACCGTCGTCACCCACGCCAGCGTAATGCCGGGTAACTCCTTCTGGTCAATGCTCCACACAATCTTACCGTCCTTATCCACTTCCAGTACGCGGTTGTTGTTCCCGCCGCCGATCAGCGTGTTACCGTTCTTGAGCCGGATCGCGCTGAACACCTCGATGCCGTGACCTTCTGGCCCGTGCCCACCCGAACGCGGGCGCCCGCCGAGTTCCAGTTTGTATTCCCAGACCACCTTCCCCTTGTCGTCGTACTCACGAACGCAGCCATCACCTTCATGGCACACGAGGTAGTTGCCACTGTCGAGCTTGCGAACCAACCGCGTGTCGCGGTGGGCGTCGGGCTTGTTCACGGTCAGTGGAACTTCCTTCACGATCTTCCCATCCTTGTCCACCTCGACGATCCGTCGGTTGCCACTTTCGGCGATCATCGTGTTGCCGTCGGCGAGTCGCTGGCAGGCGTGAACCTCGACGCGACCCTTGTTCGCGGCCGTCGGCTTCGCATCGTACTTCCAGACGATTTCTTTCTTCGGCGTGATCTCGGTGACAGACGCGCCGCCCGAGTTGAACAGGATGTTGCCGTTGGGCAGCATCTGAAGATCGTGCGCATTGTGTTTGCACTCGACCTCCCACTCGACCTTGCCATCGGCCCCGACAATGGCGAGGCGGCCCTTGTCCTGTGCGAGCACGCGGTAAGCCGGTGCGGGGTCAGCGGCGATCGCATGAAATGGTAACGCGAACGCGACAGCGGAGAGGAGAAAACGCATGTGAATCTCAAAAGTGGAAACAAACGCAGGATTAACCACAGAGTCACAGAGGGCACAGAGACAAAACAAATGCAGAGAGCAGAGTTGTTTTAAGAACTGAATTGTCTCGGTGTTTGGTTTTCTCTGTGCTCTCTGTGACTCTGTGGTTAATCCTGCGTTTCAGGAAAGAGCGTCGAGCGCCGCTTTCAGTTTAGCCCCCACGTCGGGCCGGACCATGCTGACAAACGCGATCTTTCCGGTGAGCCAGGCGCGGAAGTTCGGCCGTTCCTCGCGATTCTGGGCTTCGAGACCCTCCGACTTCGCACGATGCAAGATCGCACGCAATCGGCGGAGTTCATCGCGACTGATCGAAGGCTTATCGTTCACCACCACGCCCGTGACCAACTGGGCGGCACTGCGGCGCATCACGCGAGTCTTCTTCTCGTTGACCGCGAACCCCTCTTCTTGTGCGATGTGCCGGACCTTCGCCAGCAACCAGCCGGTCTTGCTGTTCAACTCGTCGCCGCCTGAGAAGGTCAGGTCGTCGGCGTAGCGGGTGTAGGTCAGCCCGAGTTTCGCAGCGACGCCGAGCAATCGCTTGTCGAGTTTCCGCGTAACCTGGTTCGACAGCCCCGGGCTTGTGGGCGCGCCTTGCGGCAATCCACGCGGACCGGTTGCGGCTTCGTACTTCACGCCGGCATACGTCACGCCCACGCGCGGGGACTCGGTGCAGAGCAGCGCGAGCACGGTTGCCACACTGCCGGAATAGCCGTACCGTTCGAAGACCGCACGGACTCGCGGGAACACGACCGTCGGAAAGAAGTTCTCCAGATCGAGGTTCACAACGACCGTCTTGTTCACGTGCGGGTTCGCGTTCGACACGATCCCTCGGCCCGCAACAAACCCGTGCGCGGCCTCCGTGACGGGGAACCGACTCACGATGTTCGCCAGAATGGAATGCTGCGCGGCCTTGAGTTTCTTGTGCGGGGCGGCCAGCGTTCGCATTCCGCCGGACTTCTTGGGCACCTGGAATTTGACGTAGTGCGTGCGGGTCGCGACATCGGTGTGGAACGCGAGCCAGCGCAGTTCCTTGATGCTCAGACGGAGCAAGTTCGCGACATCGGCGGGCGTGTGCAGCACGGGCAATCCGCGTTCGGCGAGCTTGGCTTCGTCGCTGAGCCGCAGGTGAAGTTTCCCCGACACGCCACGCCCGAGGAAGATAATGTCGGTGGCGCGGCGTGCTTTCACCGCTTCGATGCGTGCCGCCTTGCGTGCGGCCGATTCCGCTTTCTTCTGCGCCTTTCGGCGTTCCTTGTCTTCCTTGTACGCCCGCACGGCCGCATCACCGGCCAGCCCAGCGGCCGCGGTCATGCCGATCTCGGTCGGCTTGACCTTCTCGTATTCCTCGCCGACGCGGTGAATCTCGTTCAAGTCCTCGGAACTGCAGCAATTCCCGACCGTTGATATTTCCCTGAAAATGTAGCCTTTCTTGATCTTCCCTTTCGTAAACGCACTCGGCGCAGTACTTTCCCAGAACCCCCATCTTTTCTT
>Ga0209181_10002771_pt1 | contig 28192 bp, 22 predicted proteins | sample MAT05_FD_187208 | JGI IMG/M metagenome (GOLD analysis project Ga0209181, IMG submission 187208) | Freshwater microbial communities from Lake Fryxell liftoff mats and glacier meltwater in Antarctica - MAT-05 (SPAdes) (version 2) | ecosystem: Environmental > Aquatic > Freshwater > Ice > Liftoff...
ACTCAGGTACCCCTCACCCCGTCCGAGCGCGCTCGGCACCCCCTCTCCCAGCCGCTTCGCTTTTACAGGAGAGGGGGAGAAAAGCGGTAGAAAGTCCCTCTCCCCGCCGCTTCGCTTATGGAGAGGGATTGCCGCTTCGCTTTGGGTGAGGGCTGAGCAGTTACCAAAGAAAATCTTGCTTGGCTTGGATAATGTCAGGAGTATAAGATCACCACACAAAGAGAACGGCGTTTGAGTGATCTCACGATTGATGAATTCATTAACATTGTGCGTACAACGGTGCGCGATGTCTTAGAACAAGAACGACAGCCGTCGGATGTTGAATTTTCGCAAGTGGGGCTGTTGGCATTGCAACCTCTAAGTGTCGGCGATTGGCCATCAGAACTGAAGCTCATCAGCCGAGAAGAATATTATGACGATGATCGATAACACGCCTGTTTTTCTGGATACAAATATTCTCATTCGATACGACATCTTGGAAACACCCGAATACCAGCAGGTACGCCAAGCAGTCAAAACCCTTATTGAGCGGCATTGTACACTTTGGACCAGCCGTCAGGTCATCCGCGAATATTGCCGCATACTGACTCATCCGACCTTTCCATGTCCAATACCAATAAAACAGGCGGTTGAACGCGCCAAACAATTGATCCCTTTTTTCAAGGTGGCTGATGAAGATGTGCATGTGACCATCAGCGCACAAATGTGTGGGTAGTGTGGTACTCGTAGCGATCCGCTCGATATTGGCTATACGTATATTCGATGATGTCCTGATCCTCTAGGTACGCGATTGTTTTGACGATGAGTAAAGGTTCCCCCAACGGAACACGCAGCAAGTCAGAAGCGCTTCTGTCCGCGTTGATGGCGCTGACCGCGTGTGAAATCTGATGGATGTGCAATTTGTAGGTGTTGGACAAGACACCATAAAGCGAGTGATTGTTAAAATCGAAGGTTTGCAGGTCAGGACAACGTTCGGTGATGATGGTCGTAGACTGCATCCCAATGGGGGAGTCGTCCCCTAATCGCAAGCGCACAAGATGAAAACAGGGCGCGTCGCGTTTGCGTTGCAGTGGCAGTGGTGACGTTTCATCAATGATCCCGAAGGACGTTCGCAGCACCTCCGACCGGGCTTGCATCCCCATATCTGCCATTTGCTGTGTGAAGCTGCGATCTAGGTAGAAGCGATTGCGGTCAACCTGCGCTTTTACGGTTGTCCCATATCCCGCATGTCGCTCAAGAATCCCATCTGCGACTAAGCGGCTCATCGCCATCCGCATCGTATGCCGACCCACGTTATAGCGTTTGGAGAGTTCATTTTCGGGCGGCACGAGATCATTCGGTAGCATCGAGCCAGACGTGATTAAGGCACGCAAGTGCAATTCCACCTGATGATAGAGCGGAATCGGGCTGTTCGGGTCTACGGGCGTAATCAGAAGCCCATCAATATCAATTTGTCGTGCTGTCATAACGTTCCTTACTCAACAGGTTTGATTGACTCTTACACAACAAGCGTGTATACTCCCACACTATTCTTAAATGTCCGGACATTCGGATATTTAAAAACTTTAACACATTCTGGTTAAGAGTACCAATATTACTTCTGAGGGGCTACTAAATGCACAGAAGTCGTCGCTTTTTATTGCTGCATACAAGAGCTATCAAGCTAGGACTACCTCATGACCTCATATCCGTTATTTGATGAAGCGGAGGTCGTCGTTCTCGGGTCTGGATCGGCGGGCTGCGTCGCGGCGATTGCCGCAGCGCGTCAGGGCGCGGATACGCTTTTGGTCGAGCGTTACGGCTTTCTCGGTGGCACATCGGTGATGGTTCTGGATACGTTTTACGGCTTCTATACGCCGGGCGAACATTCGGTGCGCGTTGTGGGCGGGATTCCGTGGGAAGTCGTGGATCGCTTGCGAACGTTCGATTCGATTTTGGAACGTCCAAACACCTACGGTGCGGGGACAGGTGTCACCTATAATCCGCCCATGCTCGAAGTGTTATGGGAACAATTCGCTCTAGCGTCAGGGGTGCGCCTCCGTTTTCATACGTTTTGCGCTGGGGTCGAACGCGACGGGGAGCGTGTCACGGGCTTGATCGTCGCCGGTAAAAGCGGACTCGGCGTGATTCGCGGGCGTGTGTTCGTGGATGCATCGGGCGATGCCGATTTGTGTCATTGGGCAAATGTGCCTTACGAATCGGCGCATGTGTCCGGTCAAGCGCAGTCGCTGACGACAACATTTCGTTTGGGCAGCGTGAATACGGAACAGGCGCTTAAGGTCAAACGTGCCGATCTCGAACGTGAGATGAAAGAGGCAAACGTGAGCGGTGATTATCGCCTCCCGCGTGAGGAAGGCAGCGTCCACAAGACGACGATTGCCGGCGTAGTCGCTACCAACATGACGCGGGTCGCCAATGTTGATGCGCTTGATCCGCAAGCACTCACGAAAGCGGAGATCGAAGGGCGTAAACAAGCATTAGAGTATACGCGCTTTTTGCGTGAGCGGATTCCCGGCTACGAGAACGCCTTCCTGATGAATTTCAGCACCCAGATCGGTGTGCGTGAAACCCGACGCATCTACGGGGAGTATCGCCTGACGCGAGACGATGTCTTGGCAGCGCGCAAGTTCGAGGATGCGATTGCCCAATGCGGTGCGCCGATTGAGGATCATACAGCGGGCAGTAGCACGCGCTGGGAATACGTGCCGAACAGTGATACCTATGACATCCCATTCCGAGCGCTCGTGCCGCAGACCGTCATCAATGTGGTTGCGGCAGGACGCTGTCTTTCGGCTGACCATGATGCTCATGCCTCCGTGCGCAGCATGGCGCAGTGCATGGCGATGGGTCAAGCGGCTGGAACAGCAGCAGCGCTGGCATCCAAACAAGATAGCCTGATCCGCAGTGTGACAGCGACTCAATTGCAAGCACAGCTTAAAGCCGATGGCGCTCGATTCGCTGGTGCATTTGAGGCATCGCCATGAGTTTTTATGCCGGGATCGACCTAGGCGGCACAAAAATTGCGGCTGGCATCTTTGATACCGAAAGCGGCAGGTTGATCGCCCACGATGTCATCCCCACCCACTCGCACGAGGGGATTGACGCTGTGATTAGACGGATGGTCGGAATCGTCCAAACTCTCACAGACACCACTCAGGTGCGGTTGGAACGTATCGGCTTGGGTGTCCCCGCTGTCATTGATTATGAACGTGGGATGACGCTGCTCATGCCGAATTTAGCGGGCGATTGGTTTGAACGCCCCCTCGTTGCGGAAATGCAAGCGGCACTCAATCTGCCCGTCGCGCTGATCAATGATGCGCGGGCGTTCACGCTGGCTGAAGCGACCGAGGGCGCGGGACGGGGCGGCACGGTGGTCGCTTGTTTCACCATCGGCACGGGCATTGGTGGCGGGATTGCGATCAACGGACGGTTGCATCTGGGCTTAAAGAACGCGGCAGGCGAGTTCGGTCATCAAACGATTGAGCCGAATGGGGCAGTGTGTGGGTGCGGCAATCGCGGGTGTTTGGAGACGCTTGCCAGTGGCAATGCCATCACCGCGCACGGCGTAGTAGCAATGAAGCACGAACACAACGGGCACATTGCAGTATTGGCACAGCACGACCCCCAACGTGTGACGCCAAGGGTGATCATGCAAGCCGCTGAACGCGGCGACTCAACAGCGCGCGCCATTCTCACCCGTGCCGCCCAGTATATAGGCGTGGGCATCGCCAACGTTTTGACGATACTGGGTGCCGACAAGGTGGTTCTCGGCGGCGGTGTCTCGCAGTTAGGACATTGGCTGTTTGATCCAATTTGGGCGACGGTACGCGAACGCTGTCATACGATTCCACTGGATCAGGTGACGATCACGCAGGCGGCACTAGGACAACACGCCGGCATTATCGGGGCATCACTCTGGGCATCCCAACAGGGAACTTAGTAGAGAGGGATACACAATGGCGGTTCATACAGAACCCGGTTTCGCATTCATTGATGGAGCGCTGGCGATTGTGCAGCGCATCCGCGATACCCAAATGAAAAATTTGGTAAGCGCTGCCCAAATCTGCGCGGATTCGATTGCAGCGGGCGGCTTGGTGCATTTGTTCGGCACAGGACATTCTCGCATTCCCGTCGAGGAAATGTTCCCGCGTCACGGCAGTTTTCCCGGTTTTCATCCGATTGTTGAGTTATCGCTCACGAATCACACGCAGGTCGTCGGGGCGAATGGTCAACGACAGGCGATGTACTTGGAGCGTGTCGAAGGCTTTGGCGAAATCATCCTGCGCAATTTCGTATTCGGCACCCACGATAGTTTCATGGTGTTCTCGAACGGTGGGGTGAATGGTGTGGTGATTGATATCGCGCTGGGCGCAAAACAGCGCGGGATGCCCGTGATTGCTGTCGTGTCGGTGGATCATTGTAAAGCATCCGGTGTGAAACACAGTTCCGGTAAGACACTCATGGACATTGCCGATGTCATCCTCGATAACTGCTCTGCGGTTGGGGATGCGTTCGTCAAGATTGAGAACCTGCCCTACCCCGTTGCACCGGGATCAACGGTGGGGTACGCCGTGCTGGTCAATGCGCTCAAGGCGATGATCGCCGATGAATTGACGCGGCGTGGGCAGCCGCCGCTGGTGTTGACCAGCAGCGCCTTGATCGGCAGCAAAGAGTCGGCGGAACTCTTCGACAAGACCTATGATGATTATCGAGCGCGGGTGGCACAGGTCTATGACACGTCTCGCAAATAAAATCCTCCTTATCACTGGGGCAGCAAGTGGCATCGGGCGGGCAACAGCGCTTCACTTTACACAAGAAGGCGCGAAAGTCTTGCTTTTGGATCGCAACGCCGACGGCTTAGAGGACATAGGGTCGCTCATCCAAAGCGCAGGCGGGGAAAGCCATCTGTTTCAGGTGGATTTGACCGACGCGGCAGCAGTAGCGTCGGTATTGCATGACGCTGTGAACCTTTGGGGTGGGCTGAATGGCGTCTTCAACGCGGCGGGCGGAAGTGGTCGCCGTTTCGGTGATGGACCGGTAGATGCTTGCACGATTGAGGGATGGGATAAGACCTTCGCACTCAACCTCAACAGCATGTTTTACGTGTGCAAATTCGCCTTACCGTCTTTGCTCGAAAGCCGGGGAGCCGTCGTCAACGTGGCATCGGTGTTGGGTATGGTCGGAGGGGATGAAGATTTCGCCACCCATGCCTATGCTGCCAGCAAAGGCGCGATCATCAGTATGTCGCGGGCGATGGCATCCTATTATGCCCCGCGCGGCGTTCGCGTCAACGTGATTGCGCCCGGATTGATCGCCACGCCCATGAGTCAGCGGGCGCAAACTGACGACCACATCCTCAGCCGCCTCTCCCAGCTTCAACCCCTGACGGGTGCTATGGGCAAACCGGAAGACATCGCCAGCGCCGCCGCTTATTTGATCTCTGATGAGGCTCGGTTTGTGACGGGAGCCGTTTTAACTGTTGATGGCGGGTGGACAGTCCGATGATTCGTACCGTTACAGGCGACATTCTGCCCGAACAACTTGGCATCACCTATCCCCATGAGCATCTCTTGACGCTTCCCCCAGCCAGCGTTAAAGATCGCGATCTTGAAATGTCGGATGAAGCGGTCATGCTGCAAGAACTCAAGCACTTTTACGCGGCAGGCGGACGTTCTATTGTCGAAATGACACCGCGTGATTATGGTCGTATGCCCGACGGATTGCGCCGCCTCTCCCAACAGAGCGGTGTGCAGATTATCGGCATTACGGGTTGGATCAAACAGGCATCCTATACACGCTGGTCAGACGGACGAACCCTCCACGAAATTGCAGACGAGATGATCCGCGAAGTCATGGAGGGAATCGACGGGACAGGCATTCGCGCCGGCGTGATCAAAGCGGGGTCAAGCCTCAACATAATCACAGTGGAAGAAGAAAAGGTTTTTCGAGCGGCGGCTATCGCACATCATCAGACGGGGGCATTAATTTCCACGCATACCGAAGCTGGAACGATGGGCATAGAACAAGTCGAATTGCTGCGTTCCGAAGGTGTCTCCCCAGATCGTATCTTGATTGGTCATACGGATCGCAATCTGGATTGGGACCTGCATCTCAAACTGGCGAATACGGGCGTAACACTTGGCTACGATCAGATTGCCAAAGAAAAATACTTCTCCGACAGCCAGCGCGTCGTTTTTATCAAGCGCTTGATTGAGGCTGGATTCGGCAAGCAGATCATCTTGTCAGGCGATCTGGCTCGCAAATCGTATTTCCCGACTTACAGCAGTTGGGGGGGGCCCGGCTTCACTTACATCTTGTGGCGTTTTGTCCCATGGTTGTACGGTGAAGGCGTAGACGCAGCAGCCATTGACGACCTATTGATCCACACGCCCGCGCGATTGCTCAATTTAACGTAGGGGAAATACGATGAAGGATTGACGAAAAGGCTGACGATACTACTCGTCAACCCGTCCGTCAGGTTGCGCTGTGCAATCTGGCTGACCTGAACGATGACAGCGTTTATGCTCCCCCTGTTCCTCATCCCGCGCCTTGAAGAAAGAGAGTCTGCTTATGAGATCACCTATCCGATTTATCATCTCTTTTAAGTTCAAAGGCTGGCTGTTGCCGTTCGTCCTCGGCATGGTTGTGCTACCGTTCCTTGATGGCACATCTACAATCGCTGCCCAGTCGAGCAGAATTTTTACAGACGCAGTGGCATGGAGCCCTGATGGCAACCTCATTGCTTATGGTACAGGACCAGACAACTGCTCGGGTTGCGTTCGCTTTGGTGTTTCAGTGATGAAGTCGCAACTGGTGCGATTGTGCGTACGCTCGATGCTGGGGGCAGTGTATACGCCCTTGATTGGAGCCCTGATGGAACACGTTTAGCAGCGGCAGTGAGCACCTATGAGTTGTTCCGCATCTGGAGTATGACGACGGGGCAGCTTTTGGCTGTGGGCACGCTCGGTGGTCAAGGGGGTGTGGATGTCCGTTGGCGCCCGAATAGTAATGAACTTGCGGTCACTGGTATAGGGAATGAAGCGGCAGCTTTTGACGCCACCAGTGGCAATCTTCTTCGTGCGCTACCCACTGGAGGAAGACTAGACTTTAGTCCGGACGGTAGCCAATTTGCAGCAGTTAGTTTTTCCTAGGAAAACATTTATATCCGGGACACAAACACCGGACAAGTTGTACGATTTATCGAGAATCCGTTTTTACATAATGATGTAGATTGGAACCCTGATGGCAGGTTACTTGTGACCAGTGATGTAGGTGACACGGTAAAAATCTGGGATGCAACTACCGGACAGCAGGTGGCATCCTACAATATTGCCAACGTGACTAGGGTGAGATGGAGCCCGACTTTACACCGTGTCGCTCTTGTGATTTATGATGGTTCGGTGCAAATTCTAGATGTGGCTCGTGGGCAGATCGTGCAAACGTTTATCACGGCTCCTTTTTTGGTTGCTGCAGACTGGAGTCCCGATGGCTTACAGGTCGTTTATGGTGGGGAAGTCCTGCCGGGTCAGCCGCCTATCCAAATCCAATCGGTCATCCCAGCCGTACCTACACCTACGCTCACGGCTTCGTTGACACTGACCCCCACTCAAACACTGACTTTTATCTCACGCCCACCCCGATCACTTCTCTGGTGCCAATCAATTTGTCGATAGCCCCTTCGTCTCCACCGGCACTATCGCCACCGAAGTGCAAGCCTATATCGACAATGGCTCGCTGGCGGCATTGGTGGGGTTCTTGGGCGAAGCTGAAGCCCCATCGGTCGAAAACGCCCGCGTCCCCGAAGGCAGCATCAGCGCTGGTGAAGAAGTCATTGATGGCGTGACTTTTACCTATGAAATCCAACTCAATGCCGAAGCGACCGAACAGTTGGTGATGGGCATCCCCGAAGCGCGGGCGTTGGTCGTGCAAGATTTGATCTACAATAGCAATCACTTCTTCCCCGGCTTGGATCGCGACAACTGAATCGCCGCTCTCGAAGCCCTGCAAGCGCGCACCGAATACGATACATTCTTGGTCGGTCATGGCTTACCCGCCTCGCGCGGGGTCCTCGATAGCGCCCTCAGCTATCTCCACTTCATGCAAGCCACCACCGCCACCGCCGCCACCGCCGACGACATCATCGCTGCCGTGCAAACCCAGTACCCCAACTATACGGGCACGGGCATCCTCGGCTTCTGGAATCAATTCTTCCAACCGTCGTAAGTAGCTTTGGGATGAATCAAAAACGGGAGACACTGCCTTGTGGCGTTATCTCCCGTTTGCCTTCCCTAAAAAGGTCAGGATTCGTTTATTCGGACGCGCCCACCCGCAACGACAAACCTAATGCCGTGCGCGGCGAGAAGCCCGCCCAATAGGTATGGTCGGCGGTGAACGCCCCGGCGTCATCCACAGCATACACGCCATCATTGCTGTTTTCGACGGCAGGGTTCAGATAACTTGCCATGTCGCTATCACCCTTCAAGTTCAAATCCAAGAAGGCGGTGACGAAATGCTGATTCACATTGTTGACGTGCGCCTCATCCCACACGGGTTCGGCATACCGCTCGTATTGATCGAGCGCGACCGCGGCTGCCGGCGGGGGATTCGGGGCGACGTTGTGCAAAGCATTGGCATACGTCAACAGCCGCCGATCCGAATTGACCGCCGCGTCAAACATGCGAGCGATCCCACCTTCGTACAAAGCGACATCATCGTCCGAACCGGCGATCCATAAGGTCGGGATGGTGATATCGGCAAGGGCGCTATCATCCCACATGGCAGCATTCGGGACACCAATGGCGCTCAAGTCGCCACCCCACGGCGCGAACAAGACCGCCGCCTGCACGCGCGCATCCGCCGCATAGCCCTCGGCACCCGCCAAACGACCAGCGACCACAGGACCCATAAACCCGCTGAGCGTCGCGCCATAGCCCGCGCCGATCACATTCAGCGCGCCATAGCCACCCATCGAATAACCGATGAGTGCTGTGTTGCTGGCGTCCACCAACCCGTTCAAGAAGCCCTCGGCGCTACTCAGGCGTTCCATCTCGTCGATCACAAAAATCTGATCGAGCGGACGGTTCAAGAGCGTGCTGCCAAAGTTGCCGGTATCGGCAAACGTCGATTCCGTGTGGTCAATCGCGACCACAACATAGCCCTTCGACGCCAAGTTTTCGGTCAGATAGGTCATCATAAAGCGTGAACCGGGGAACCCGTGCGACACCACCACCAGCGGGAAGGGCGCGCCTTCGGCATTGGGGAGCGCGTCACGGAAGGCGCGACCAGAGAATTCAAACGGCACCAGCGAGCCTTCTTGATCTGCCCGACCGAGCGTATCGGCATAGGTCGTCAATTCGGTAGCATCTGCCGGGATCGTCGCCGGATACCACACTTCGACGGTGATCGAACGGTCATAAATGGGGGTTTCAGAACCCGCCAACGCGCTGATCAAATCCACTTGAGCGGGGTTAACCAGCGTCAAGGTCTGCACCCCGACGCCGAATTCGCCCCGCGCTGCCAGTTCCGGTGCGGTGGGCAAGGCATCCCCAAATACAAAGGAGTCTTGAGCCATCACTGCCCCTGTCATCAACATGAACACACAACCCAAAATTACAAACAGTTTCATCGTCTAAACCTTTATGTAGTAGCATAATAATTGAACCACACGAAAGAGTGTACCTCAATTTTGGAGCCAAGGGTCGATCTCAGTATTTTCTCACGCGGTGCTAACGCCTCGTCCTTTGTGACTGCTCAGGTATAGAAACAGAGTAACTGCTCAGCCCTCACCCTAAATCCCTCTCCCACAAGGGGAGAGGGACTTTCTACCGCTTTTCTCCCCCTCTCCTGTTTGTGGGAGAGGGGGTGCCGAGCGCGCTCGGACGGGGTGAGGGGTACCTGAGTAGTTACGAAACAGAATAAAATAAATAAGGAGGCATGAAGACGTGAAGAAAAACAGGAAAATACCCCTCGAAACGTGGATGCAGGGGCGGATTAGGCGCTTGTCAATCGTTCGTTAACATGAAGGTTCGCGCGCCGAATATCCACCCATTTGCCGCCAACGGTCATTTCTCCATTTATTACCGACCGTTTTTCAGTCTGAGCAGTTACCGTCCTTTCAAGGCGCAACAGAACGGCGGACGAACCCACAGATTCGCCCACCCCCCCAATGCCCGTTAAGGGATCACCCCGCCATCCCCCGTCATGTTGAAGTTGGACGCCAGCAGCGAGAAATCAAGGATGTTGACCAGCCCATCGTTGCTAAAATCGGTCAAAGCGTTAAAGCCCTGCTGTCCGGTCGCTTTGCCAAACGCCGTCGCCAACAGCGAGAAGTCAATGATGTTCACAAGGTTATTGCCATTGGCGTCGCCTTCTAGCAGCGTCGCCGTCGTCGTCGTGTTGACATCCGTCACAATCGTGAGGGTGGCTTGCCGCGCCAATGTGTGATTACCCTTAAAGGTGAACAAATGCGTCCCCGTCGGCAGATTCGGGATGCTAAAGGTACTACTGGCATCCGTGGTGAAGTTCTGGTTATAGAACACTGCCCCACCCCCTTGCGGTTGAATCTGCACATTAACGGTCACCATGCGGCTGGGATGCGGCGCGGGCATCGTCCGTCCTTGCAGCGTCAGTTGGACATTGAGCGTCTCTGCCCCTAATGCCGCTTCGTAGGCACCGATATCGACGATGCTGTTAATGAAGCGCGTGAAACCCGCTCCGCGTTGATCCGTCGTCAGGGCAACGCCATTCTGATCGACCGCTTTGGCATTGCTGCCAGCATTGATCGCTGGGCTACCTGTCAACAGGGCATGCGTCAGGGTCGCGCCGCCATTATTTGCCAGCGTGCCGAGGAGCGGGTTGGTGTTCTGCCCGACTGCGCCGCCAAAGTCACAAGTGGTGCCGTTGTCGAGGTTATTGCCGTTGTCGGTGAAGGTGCCACCCATGACAGCGCAATTGTTCACCCCTTCGTTATTCGCCACAATACTGTTCTGGATTGTGAGTGTTCCACCCTCTAAGAACAACCCACTGCGGGCGCTGAACACTGCCGTATTCGCCGTGATGGTGCTGTTGGTGATCATTACCGTCGCGCTTGCCCCAGAAATATTCACGGCACCACCGTCAAGATCAGTATTATTTCCGGTGGCATTATTTCCAGAAATGGTGCTATTCATAATCCGCACGGTGCCACCGAAGGTGACTATCGCACTGCCATAAGTCGCTACGTTGGCAGATAACGTACTATGACTTAGGGTGACTGTTCCGCCAGAATTGAAGACACCGCCCCCGCCCGCAGAGCTGCTGCGGCTAAGCGTGCTATGAGACAGTGTTAAATTCCCTAAATTGAAGATGCCCCCGCCCGCGAGTGATGCCGACAACTTCCCATCTGTGAGCAATAGATTATTTAAGGTCAAATTAGCACCATTATCGACATAGAACAAGCGCAAATCAGGTGTGCCAGCCGCAGTGCTGCGGGTGATCGTCGCACCGTTGCCGTGGATCGTTAATGTGCCCCCCGTAACGGTCGAAGGGATTTTCGGCAACCCGGTTGCGTTTATATTCACTGTCGTTAAAGTATAGATGCTGTTGGTCAGGTTGATCACATCGTTTGCAGGGGTCGCATTGGCGCAAGTCATGGCATTGATAAGATCCGCCACGTCACCTGCTGGCACGCTATAAGGAAATGTTGGGCACGCAGCATAAACAGGCGAAATAGCGACTCCCGCAATCTGCCATGTGAGGAGTACACAGGCGAATCCAAGAAATAAGGGAAAGCGACGGAGTCGCTGAAGCATAGCGGCATCTTTCTGGCAGGATTCCACATTCATCCTCAAACCCGCGAGCGCGCGTGGAAGAAAACAACAATCTGCCTATTTCAGAACAATACTTTGATTTTAAGCCTTATGAAGACCTATACAACGGGCAACCGGTGGGTAAACAGACACATTTTCCCATGGGTCACATAACCTATGCTACGGGATCACCCCGCCATCCCCAATCCGATTGAAATTGGAAGCCAGCAGCGAGAAATCAAGGATGTTGACCAGCCCATCGTTGCTAAAATCGGTCAAAGCGTTAAAGCCCTGCTGTCCGGTCATCTTGCCAAACGCGGTCGCCAACAATGAAAAGTCGCTGATGTTCACAAGGTTGTTGCCATTGGCGTCGCCTTCGAACAGCGTCGCCGTCGTCGTCGTGTTGACATCCGTCACAATCGTCAGGGTGGCTTGCCGCGCCAGTGTGTGATTACCCTTGAAGGTGAACAAATGCGTCCCCGTCGGCAGATTCGGGATGCTAAAGGTACTGCTGGCATCCGTCGTATAGGTTTGGTCATAAAAGACCGCCCCGCCCGCTTGCGGTTGCACCCGCACGTTGACCGTCACTATGCGGCTGGGATGCGGCGCGGGAAGCGTCCGTCCTTGCAGCGTCAGTTGCACATTGACCGTCGCCACTGTCGCTTCAACAGCACCGATATCGACCCTTCCGCCGATCACACGCGGGAAACCGACACCCCGTTGATCGGTGACGAGCGTCGATCCATCTTGATCGAGGGCACCGGCGGTATTGCCGGCATTGATCGCTGGGCTGGACGCCGACAGCGTGTGCGTCAGCGTCTGCCCGCCGTTATTCGCCAGTGTCCCCACCAGCGGATCGGTGTTCTGCCCGACAACACCGCCAAAGGCGCAACTGGTACCATTGTCGATATTGTTGCCATTATCGGTAAAAAAGCCCCCCGTGACCGCGCAATTATTCGCCCCATTGTTGTTGGCGATAATGCTATTCTGAATCGTCAAGGTGCCTGCTTCCATCCATACCCCACTGCGGGAGGTATTCACAGCGGTATTGCCAACGAGGGTGCTATTGACGATCACAACTGAGGACTCCCCGCTATAGCTATCCAGCGCCCCGCCGCCATCCTCGCCCGCGCCCCCGTTGGCGCTATTGCCGGATAAGGTGCTGTTGGTGATGATGACTGTGCCATCATTATTGAGGATTGCCCCGCCGGAGAGAATCGCGCTGTTATTCGTAAGGCTGTTATTGGTCAGCAAAACGATGCCACCCGCGTTGTAGATCGCGCCACCGCCGGCACTGCTATTCCCGTTGATCGCGCTATTCGTCAGCCTTAAAATACCGGTGTTGGAGATCGCCCCGCCCGCTAAGGCACCCACTAATTGCCCGCCTGTGAGCGTAATCGTGTTGAGCGCCAAATCGCCCCCGGCACTGACAAAGAAAAAACGCATATTGGGAGTCCCGCCCGCCACACTACGGGTGATGATCGCGCCATTGCCGTTGATCCTCAGTTTTCCCGCCGTCGCCGCACTGGGGATCGTCGGCAACCCTGTGACCCCAAAGCTGACCGCCGTCAGGGTGTAGGTGCTGTTGGTCAGGTTAATCACGTCATCATCGCTGGTGGCGACGGCACAAGTGATAGCATTGATGAGATCGGCGGTGTCCGCAGCGGGAACCGTATACGGAAAGGATGGACAAGCCGCATAAGCCACAGGCAGATCAGTCGTCATCAGTCGAAAACCGAGCAGTAAGCAAGCGAACCAAGCCATGAACCACCGGCGCTTTGACATCTCACATTCTTTCTGGCACACAAGCGGGATAGCAGGTGCCGATGATGAATTTCGTAAAAGGAAATGGAAGTATTTAGGATGAGCATAACATTGAATCGCCGATGCGCACCATGAGAAAACGCGCGCTGACGCCTTACGCTTTTTAGCCCTCGCCTACCCACAAACGCCGCATCGCTCCTTCGGTCGCTAATAAATCATCTAGTTTGCCAACCGCCGCCACCCGCCCTGCTTCTAGGACGATGATGTGATCAGCACGCCGCAATGCCGCTGGGCGATGCGACACCGCCAACACTGTCACCCCGCCGAGCGCGCTCAGCCGCGCCCACAACGCCGCCTCCGTTTCGACATCCAACGCGCTCGATAGATCATCGAAGACCAAGAGGTCAGGGCTGCGATACAACATCCGCGCCGCCGCCGACCGTTGGGCTTGTCCACCGCTCAACATCACCCCCCGATTGCCGATCATCGTCGCCAAGCCTTCGGGCAAATCGCGAATTGCCTCGTCCAGCACCGCCGTGTGCGTCGCTTGTGCCATCAACGCGGCATCGTCGGCGCGCCCCAAGGCGATGTTGACGCTTAGGCGGTCGCTAAATAAGCGCGGCACTTGGGGGGTATAAGCGACGCGCGGCGGCGTCATGAAGGTCGCCCCATCGGTGACGGGTGCCCCATTCCAGTAAATAGTCCCGGCTTGGATAGGCAGTAGCCCCAACAGCGCCCGCACCAGCGTCGTCTTGCCCGCGCCGACTTCGCCCGTGATCACCGTCATCATGCCCGCCGTGATTTGGAACGAGACCTCGCGGACGCCCGCCGTCGTCCCGTCATAGAGGCACGTCAAGCCTTCGACCGCCAACGTTTGCAAGCGCGACATTTCACCATCCGGCGTTGCCGTGATAACGGGGGCTACCTTCGGGCGAAAATCAAGTGCTTCCGGCGCAAATAATCCTTGCGAGGATTGATCCGGCGTCAGTTGTTCCATGCGCTCGACCGCCACCCCCACCCCGCGATAGCCCGTCACCAACCCGCTCAGCGATCCCACGACAAAGCTGAGGTTGTCCAAATAATAAACGAATAGGGCAAACTGCCCGACCGAAAAACTGCCCTCAGCGATCATCCGCCCACCCACCAACAAGATCATGCCGGTGGACAGGCTGATCGAGTTGTAGCCGATGGCGTTTAGCATTTCCGCAAACACACGATCCCGAATAGCGGCGCGGGCGCGACCCGCGTTTAATGCCGCGAACTTGGCGATGACCGGCGTTTCGGCATTTGCCACTTGCACCGCTTGGATATTGCTGAAGGTCTCGCCGATGAAACCGGTGATCGACCCTGTGCCCTGTCGGGTGGCGCGACGCAGGTCTTGCATCCGTCGCGAAGCCATCGTCGCCGCGATGCCGATCCCCACAAACGGCACCAACCCAAACAATGCCGCCGTCGTATTGATGCGCAGCATTTCGTACACCGCCACCGTCGCAAAGATCACCAGACCCAAGACCCAAAAGGCGGTGATTAAATACCCCGCAGGTTCGGCAGCATCCCCCTGAAACCGACTGACCGCCTCGCCCGGCGACTCTCGCAATGCCCGCGCGCCCGGCTCTTTGAAGACCCGTGATAACAAATTGCGGCGCATCAGCGCTTGACCGGGCAAGGCGAACCACACCCCATTGAGGGAAGCAGCATACCCGATGAGGTTGCGCGCCACCCGCAGCCCGACCAACAAACCGACGATCCCCCACACCGTCACCCCAAGCGGCGCAGCCCCGTCGATCAGATCAAAAAATAGCTGGATCAACAGCGCTTGCGCCTGCACAAACAGCATAAATCCTGTCCAACCCGCCACCGTCAAGAATGCGGTCACGGGGCGGTAGCGGATCATCGCCCACAATGCCCGCCATGTCGGGGTATTCGCCCCCGTCCGTTTTGGCGTCGTCGTCATGAGCTTAGCCCCCCATCCCGACTGCTAACAAATGCCGATAGCGGCTGGCGCTATCCGCCGCCAACGCCGCCCGCGCGCCCGTTTCGATGACCTGCCCCTGTTCCATCATCAAAATCTTGTCCACCCGTTCCAGCGTCGCCAAGCGGTGCGCGATGATGATGCCAGTTCGCCCCGTCAACAAGCGCCCGACTGCCCGCTCGATGCGTGCTTCGGTCGCCGGATCAAGGCGCGACGACGCCTCATCCAAAATGACCAAATCCGGTTGGCGCAACATCGCCCGCCCGAACGCCAACAACTGCCCTTGTCCAGCGGACAAGCCGCGCCCCCCCGCGCCGATCATGGTATCCAAGCCAGCGGGCAGTTCGCGCAGCCAATCGTCTAATTCCAAGCCCGCCAGCGCCGCCCGAATCGCCTCGTCAGGGACGGTCAGGTCGTAAAAAGTCAGATTATCGCGGATGGTGCCCTCGAACAACTGCACATCTTGGGTGACGAGTGCCATCCGCCCGCGCACATCGGACAACGGCACGCGGCGGATATCGACCCCGTTCAAGCGAATACTGCCCGCCTCCACGTCGTATAAGCGAAACAACAGGCGCGCCAACGTCGTCTTACCGCTCCCCGTCCGCCCGACGATCCCCAACAATTCGCCCGCAGCCAACGTGAAGCTGACCCCACTTAATACCGAAGCCGACTCCTCAGTGGCTCCATTGGGATAGGCAAACCCGACCGATTCGAAGGTGACTGCCAGCGCCCCCGCCGGAATCGCCAACGACTCGGTGGGGTGGGCTTCGGCTAAACCGGGCGGCGTGCCCATCAACGCCTCCACTCGTTCGAGGCTGGCGCTGATATTCTGCAAACGCTCGATCTGCTGCGACAAATCGGTCAAGGGGCGATTGAGCAAATTCATGTAATTGACCAGCAGATAAACCCCGCCAACCGTCAGGGTGCCGCCTTCATACAACCCATAACTGACCAAAAAAGCGACGCTGTAGCCGACGGCGACGATCATCCCGCTGACCCACTGAAAGATCGATTGCGTGAACACCGCACGGCTCCACAACGCCCCAATCTGACGATGGAGCGCCAGCAAGCCGTCCATCACAAACCCGACCGCGCCGTTGGCTTTGATATCCTCCACCCCCGCGAGTCGTTCCTCGATGAAGCCCGCCAGTTCGCTGTATGCCGCCCGCACGCGCTTTTGCGGTTCCACCGCCACGCGGCGCACACGGTACAGCAACCCGACCGCGCACAAGGCGAAGATGCCAAAAACGATCCCACTGCGCCCATCTTCGATCATAAGCGCTATTAAAATGCCGAGCGTCAACAACAGGCTGCCGAGGATACGGATGAAAAATTGTGAGAAAAACTCCGCCAGCAGCGAAATATCCCCGTCGATCCGTTCGATCAGCGCCCCCGGTTTGGTCTGGTTGTGAAAACCGAGTCCCAAGCGCACGACATGGGCAAACAGATCGATGCGGAGCGCATTGGTGGCAGACCACGCCACTTGTTCCCCAAAATAAACCGCCGTCAGCGCCACCACTTGCTGAAAAATACCCAAGCCGATGAAAGTCACCGCTGCCAAGGTCACCGTCTCCAACGACGACTCGGTGGCGGCGCGGGTGGCGGTGTCGATCACCCGCCGCGTCACTTGGGGGATGACGATTTGCAGCGCGATGCCCCCCAGTAAGAATACCGCCAACAACGCGAATTGCCCCCGATGGGGGCGCAAATAGCGCCCCAAGAGCGCGAAATACCGAGAGAGCGGAATCGCCATATCCGAGTCCTTTACGGCTGACGGGGACAATGAGACCCGCTATTCTAATTCAACCGAGCGGGCTTGCCAAATAGCCCAACTGTGCCGAAAGTTTCCATGCCCCGCGCTTCACCTCATTTGAAAACGATTGTACACGGTCGCGCGTCAGCCGATAGGCAGGACCCGCAATGCTCATCGCTGCCACCACCCGCCCGGTACTGTCGAAAACAGGCGCGGCGACGCAGCGCGTCCCGTCGTCCACCTCACAATCATCAATGGCATAGCCCTGCGCGCGAATGCTCTCCAATTCGCGCTGCAACGCCTCAATATCCGTGATCGTGTTGACGGTATACGCCTTCAGCGGTGGGAACGACCCTAGCAGGGCTTCGCGTTGAGGGGCGGGCATCATCGCCAATAAAACTTTCCCCATGGCGGTCGCGTGCAGGCTCAGGCGTGCGCCCACCGACGAACGCAGTTGAAGCAGTTGCGGCAGTTCGGTGCGATTAGGGCTTTCTTCTTTGCCGATATACAACAGTTCCATGCCATCGGCGATCCCTAAATTGGCGGTTTCGCCCGATAGCGTGCAAAGTTCGTATAAATAGGGGCGCGCCAGTTCTACCAAATTGAGATCGTCTAGCACGCGCCGGCTGAGCGACAGCAAGCGCAGCCCCAAGGCGTACCGAAAACCGCCCTCGTCGCGCACAAAGCCCCGCGACATAAGTGTGGTTAACAAGCGGTAGGTCGTCGGTCGCGATAGCCCGCAGGCATCGGCAATTTTTTGCGTCGTCATCGGTTGGGCATGATCTGCCAAACAATCGAGGACATCCAGTGCCTTGATCACCGTGCCTGAAAAATTGCGTCCGTTTTCGTCACCAGATTTTGTCATAGTCGCCTTCGATATCAGCTTGAAGTTGCGGGCGGAGTTTATTGATTGAACTGACAATTCTAACGCGGGTGAAAACACGCTGTCAACCATGTGTATTCACAAATGTCTCCCCTTACACAAGGGTGCATTTCACTTTGGTGCATCGCTATGATTTCATAACAGGTAAACGGGCGGATATTCGGCGCGGCAACTCTTGGGGTTGGGGATTTTTCCACGAGCGCCTAATCCGCCCCTATATTTACGTTGATGAGACGATAGGGGTTGGCAACAAAAAACAAACCCGCCCTATTGTGGTTAGGTGTCCGCAACGGAGATCGTTGGTGGGGCGGATTAGGCGCTTGTCAAATGTTATCAACTCACATTGTCCCCGCGCCGAATATCCGCCCGTTGAAACCCCACATTTCCCCCGGTACCATGACGAGCATATTTTGCACTAAAGTGAAATGCACCCGTCCACGAGTCGTGGGCACCCTGCCCGCAGACTCATCTTATAATGTAGGCACAACGGCTCATTTCGCCGGCGCGCACCTCATGTCACCCGATCCGCGACGATCTCGACCGACGGATGCCGCGTTTGCAAATTATTACGAGTTTTCATACAATACAAGTTCATTCAATACCCCCCACAGCAGCATCGCCGTGTACGCCACCTCCTAACGTTGAGAAGTTACAGTGATTGCCTCCGGAAAGATGAAAACATGTTCCATCGATTACGACGCCAGACCCTATTGCTTGGACTCGCTTGGGTGCTGCTCAGTTTGCACTTTGCGGGTATCGACGTTGCTCAGGTGGTTGCTGCCTGTCCGGTTTTTCCGACGACGGTACCCGCCGCGGATAGCACACGGTTGATCGAAGTCATCAATTGTGCCAATGCGACCGTAGCGAACGACGTGATCAACCTGACCAACAGCACTTACACGCTGACGACCGTGAATGCCAGCGATACCGGACTACCGCCCATTGCCAGCACCGCACTCGCCGGCACCCTGACGATCAACGGCAACGGCGCGACCATTACCCGCAGCACACCGGGCGGCACATTCAGTTTTCGTCTATTCTCTGTGAACACTGGCGCGACTCTCACGCTCAACAAGGTGCGCTTGACGAACGGTTCGACATTCGCCATTGGTGGGGCGATTTACAATCAGGGGATGTTGACCCTCTTCGACAGTACGATCAGCGGAAATGCCGCTGGGGATGGCGGTGGAGCTATTTATAATGGTTCAGGCACCGTCACCCTGAACCGCAGTACGCTGTCAGGCAACACCGCTTCATTTGGAGGAGCTATCGTCAACGCGGACGGCACGCTGCGTATCATCAATAGCACCCTCTCTGGGAATAGCGCCGTTGGGTCGGGTGGGGGTGCCTTTAATAGCTACGGTGCGTCAATATCACCATCCGTTGTGATGATCAACAGCACCATCACGGGCAACACAGCCGTACAAGCTACGCGCAGTGGCTTGTGGCTACAAGCAGGAACGTTGACCATTCAGAACAGCATCGTCGCCAATAACAATGGTGCCAACAATTGTGTCGTCACCAGCAGCACCCTCACCGATGGCGGCAACAATCTCTCCAATGGGACAAGTTGTGCTTTCGGCGGTGCCGTCGGGCAGAACACCAACCCACTATTAGGCGTGCTGGCGAATAACGGCGGCAATACCCAGACGCACGCCCTCTTGACAAGCAGCCCAGCGATCAATGCGGGGAATAATGCCAAGGCGCTCGACGCCGGGGGCGCGCCGCTGACGACCGACCAACGGGGGACGAACTTCCCGCGTATCGTCGGCGGCACAGTCGATATCGGCGCGGTTGAGGGGTGCCCGACTTTTCCGACGACGGTGCCTGCCGGGAATAGCGCGCAGTTGATCGAAGCCATCAGTTGCGCCAATGCGACCGTGACCAATGACGTCATCAATCTGACCAACAGCACCTACACGCTGACGACGGTGAATGCCAACGAAACCGGGCTACCGCCCATCGTCGGTGTTACAACTGCGGGCACCCTAACGATCAACGGCAACGGCGCGACCATCACCCGCAGCGCGGCGGGCGGCACGCCTAGTTTTCGGCTATTTTATGTGAACACCACCGCGAATCTGGAGTTCAACAATGTGCGCTTGACGAACGGTTCGGTACCCTCTTCCTCTGGCGGGGCAATTTATGTCACAGGGTTTTCGATCTTGAGAATCTTCAAGAGTACGCTCAGCGGAAATACCGCTGTGAGTGGCGGAGCCATTTTTATTAATTCAGGTGGCGTCATCCTGAACAGCACTACCCTCTCGAGTAACACCGCCAGTGACTTTGGGGGGGCTATTGCCAGTGACAGCGGCACGATGTTTATCGTCAATAGTACCCTCTCTGGGAATACCGCCGCCGGGATAACTTCGAGTGGAGGTGGGGGCGCTGTTGCTAGTGATGGTAGAGAACCGTTGGTGGTGCTCATCAACAGCACCCTCACGAACAACACCGCCGTCGCTCCCAACGTCCTCCGCAGTGGCTTGTTCCTAAAAGCCGCGAGGTTTGTTATCCAAAATAGCATAGTCGCTAATAATAATGGTGACAACAATTGTGCCGTCGCCCTCAGCAGCATCACCGATAATGGCAACAATCTCTCCAATGGTGCTAGTTGTCCTTTTGGCGGTGTCGTCGGGCAGAACACCAACCCACAATTAAGCGCGCTGGCGAATAACGGCGGCAGTACCCAGACGCATGCCCTCTTGCCGGGCAGCCCAGCGATCAATACGGGGAATAATGCCAATGCGGTCGACGCGGTGGCGGTGGGTATGGCGCTGACGACCGACCAACGGGGGACGGGCTTCCCGCGCATCGTCGGCGGCACGGTCGATATCGGTGCCTACGAAGCGGACATAGAAATAGGCTCACTGAATGTGCAACTGACCTTGCAAGGGCGGGCGAACCCTGCGCCGCACCCCAGCCGCGTGGTCACGGTCAATGTCCAGATTAAGCCTCAAGGCGGCGGTACAACGTTTTATAACCAGAACTTCACAACTGATAGCAGCAGCGCCTTTAGCATCCCCAGTACACCAACGGGCACCTACCTGTTCACGTTTAAGGGGACGCATACGCTGGCACGCCAACAGACGATCACGATTGACAGTGGGGTGAACCTGACGACCACCCCCGTTTTGCTAGAAGGCGACGCCAACGGCAGTAACCACGTCAATATCACCGACTTCTCGTTGCTGGCGACGGCGTTCGGCAAAACCAACGCTCAAGTGGGTTATAACGTGCTGACCGACTTCAATAATGATGGCATCGTGAACATCAGCGACTTCTCGTTGTTGGCGACCAATTTCAACCAGATCGGCGCGGGCGGCGTGATCCCGTAAACATGTTGTGCGGGGGCGTGGGCGAATCGGCGCTCGCCTACCCCCGCGCCCGATCAGCGCTTAGGACGATGCTGTCGTCGAACGCGGACAACACCCCGTTGTCCGCTGGCACCCAATGAATGTTTATGCCTGATGTCATGCTGTGAAATGGATGCGCGTCCTTTGGGCACCTTGCCCCTCCCACGCATGTTATAATCTAGGCATATACGCTCATTTCGCCTGTGCGCCCATCATCAATTCGCCGCCGCCCGCGCCAGCATAGTGAAAGACGAAAGAGATGGCATCGAATACCCCCCTTGCTCGTTATCGCCGCCAACTGCGCGGTTTTGTCGTTGTCTGGAGCGGACTGACGTTCATCATGGGTGCGCTGGCGTTCATCGCCATGTACATGTCTTATGGCACGTTGTTCCCCGCTGGCGGTACCAATGGACTCCTATCCATGGCGGCGCTGCCCACTGGCGAGATCACCCCGTCGCCGCCCCGCCCCACGTTTACTGCCATAGCTACCCGTCCAGTCGCCGCCACCACTGCCCCCCAAACCGTTGACCAAGCCAATGCCGCCATCACCCCAACCCTGTTGCCGATTGATGATCAACGCTTTCACTTGGGGGTACAGGTGCAGGTCAGTTATGACAACATGGCACAATGGATGGATGTCGCCAGCAATCAATTGAGCGTCAAATGGGTGAAACAACAAGTCCGTTGGGAGGAGATCGAAACCGCGCCGGGGAATTACGACTGGTTCAACACCGATACCTACCTGCTGGCGGCGAAAGAACGCGGCTTAAAAGTCCTGCTCTCGGTCGTCACCGCCCCTGATTGGGCGCGCGAAACCGGTGCCGATCTCGCCCAAAATGGCCCCCCTGCCGACCCCGCCACCTATGCCAGCTTCGTGACCGCCCTGTTGCGCCGCTATCCGGGCATGATCCACGCCCTTGAAGTGTGGAACGAGCAGAACCTCGACCGCGAATGGACCAGCATCAACGGGTTGCGTGCCGAAAATTATGTCCCGTTACTGCGCAGCGCCTACCAAGCGATCAAAGCCGTCGATCCGGGCGTGATCGTGATCAGCGGCGCGCTGGCACCTACCGGACTCAGCGATGGCGTGCGGGCATGGGATGATTTCGTCTACCTCGATCAGTTGATCGCCGCTGGGATGCTCAATTACACCGATTGCGTGGGTGCCCACCACAACGGTATCAATGTCAGCCCCGAATACACTTGGGATTCCATCCCCAACGACCCCACCGCCAGCTATCGCGGGCCCTTCGATAATCCGCATCACTCATGGAGCTTCCGCAGCACCTTAACCACCTATGCCAGCAAAGTCGCGCTGGCAGGGGGCGATCAAAAATTGTGCATCACCGAATTCGGCTGGCCCTCGGCAGATGGCTTAAGCGGCATCCCCGAAGGCTTTGGCTTTGCCAACGACAATACCCTGCAAGAACAACGGGATTACACCGTCTTGGCGCTGGACTTTATGCGCACCTCCGATACCGTCGCACTGGCGATTTTGTGGAACCTCAATTATGGTCCGCAAGCGGGTTGGGCGGCGGATAACGACAATGTCGCCTATTCGATCATCGGACCCAATTTTGTGTTCCGCCCCGTCTTCGATGCCGTGCGCGATTGGAATCGCGCCTATGAAACGAGTCTAACATCGTAAACGCTGCCTCCACACAACCATCGGCGCTGGCATGGGTACTACGCGCGCTCATTTGGGTTGTGGCGCTTCCCGTGCTGATCAGCGCTCCACAATCGACCACCGACCCGTTCTTGGGCTTTCGCGTCACGACGCGCCCGTTCCCAGCGCTCACCTATGGCATTCAGGCGTTTGTGTGGTGGGATCACGGTTTTGCGGGGCGCGACCTCGATTGGGTGCAGCGGATGGTCTTTAGCCATGTCAAGCAAACTTTTTCGTGGTCAGACCTGCAATCCGAAGCGGGCGGCGAGTTTCTCACCGGTCGCGGCTATGAAATCCTGAACGAACTGGAACGGCGTAACCTACAAGTGATCGTCCGCCTCGGTGAGGCACCGGCGTGGTCGCATCCGTCGCTGGCAGGCGTCACGGATACTTTTATCGATGCCCCGCCCGACAACTTGGCGGATTTTGCGACGTATTGCGCCCGCATCGCCACCGACTTTCGGGGGCGCGTGGCTGGCTATCAAGTCTGGAACGAGCCGAACCTCAGCCGTGAGTGGGGCAATCGTCCCCCAGATCCGGCAGGCTATGTCGGTTTGCTCAAAGTGTGCGGCGAGGCGATCCGCGCAGTAGACCCAAACGCGGTGATCATCTCGGCAGGGTTGGCACCCACCGGCAATTATGACGCTTCTGCCATGCCTGATGAGATTTTTTTGCAAGGCATGTATGATGCCGGCTTTCAAGAGTATGTCGATGTCGTCGGCGTCCATGCCCCCGGTTATGGTGCCCCCGAAACTGACCCCGCCGATGCCCCCGGCGGTCATCGCTTTTTCAGTTTTCGGCATGTCGAAGACATTCGCCGTCGGATGATCGCCAATGGCGACGCCGACCGCCAGATCGCGCTGTTGGAAATGGGTTGGACGACCGACCCCAACGACCCCAATTATGCGTGGTTCGCGGTGGATGAGGCGACCCAAGCCGATTATCTCGTGCGCGCCTATGCCTATGCCGCCGCCCATTGGTCGCCTTGGGTGGGGCTGATGTCGATGATCTACGTCGCCGATCCCGATTGGACAGAAGCCAACGAACAATATTGGTGGGCGATCACCACCCCGGATGGCAGGACGCGCCCAGCCTATGCGGATCTCGCCAACATGGCAAAAGTCTGTGGCGACCGCCTCATCCCCGCCCGCGCCCCTGATAGCCCGGAGGCTCTCGGACTTGTCCCCGTCAATCCTTGCCGTTAGTTACTTTTTCCATCTGGTCGCCACCGTCGTTTGGATCGGCGGGTTGGTGACTCTCGTGCTGTTGGTGCTGCCCGCCGCCCGCCGTGCCTTGCTGGAGCAGCCGACGCTCTATGCTTTTTTGAGCCGTATCCGGCGCGGCTTTGTGCCGCTGTCCAATTTGAGCCTCGCCGTCTTGATCGTCACGGGCTTGATCCAAATGTCGGGCGATCCAAATTACGATGGTCTGTTACAATTTACCAACACATGGAGCATGGTCATGCTGTTGAAGCATGGTGCCATCCTCGTCATGGTGATCCTCGGCGCGATCCTGCAACTGGGCACCACCCCCGCCCTAGAGCGGGCGCTGCTCTTGCTGGAAAAAGGCAAAGCCGCCGAGACGCAAACAGCGCTGTTGGTCAAGCTGCATCGTAACGAAGCACAGCTCACCTGGATCAATGTTGGGTTGGCGCTGTTGGTGCTGGCATTCACGGCATGGGCGACGGCAATTTGACGAGGCGCGCGCCTCGCCCTAAGTCGAGCATCAGTCAATAAATTTGACGAGGCGCGGCAAATCACGTAAATTCAGGGGATATTGTGCGGGAGGCTGTCCCTTCCCCGATAGATGGTAACGCCCGTCCACTAGGAGCATGACTTGTCTATTCGCCTCAGCTACGCCTTCGCGGTCTTTATCCTCCTGATCGCTGTGGTGATTCGGTTCACGAGTTTTACCGCCCTCCCCCCCGGCTTCAGCGATTCTGAAATCGATGATATTCGCATCGCTGAGACGGTACAGCAGGGACGGGTGGAGGTATTCTATGATCTCAACGGCGTAGGGCGCGAGGGTTTATACCAAACCTTGATGGCGGGCACCACCGCTATTGTGGGCGGCGGTTTGTTCGGCTATCGCATCCTCTCGTTGTTCGTCGGGCTGATCGGCTTGGCGCTCGTGTACACCTTAGCAAGTCGGCTGTGCGGTCCACTGGCGGGGATGGCGTCCATGAGCTTGCTGGCGGTCAACTTTGCGGCGGTGCTGCTATCGCGCTCAGTCGCGCGGGAGGCACTGTTGATGGCATGGACGGCTGCCGTCATGCTGTCGCTGGCGCGGGCGTTCTTCGTGTATGGCAAGCGCCAATACCGCCCTGACTCGGCAGCATTCTTGGCGTTGGGGGTGTTGCTGGGCGTCGGCTTTTACCTACACCCGATCAGCCTTGTGGTGACGCTGTTCGCGATGAGCTTCATCATCTACCGCCTGTTCACCGAGCGCCCTTTCCCACGGCGTGCCCTCAGTTTCACATGGTACATGCTGATGATCATGATCGTGCTGTCCATGCCCTATGTGATATCGACCCTGCAAGTGCCGTCCTTGTCGGGGACGACGCGCCTTGCTGGCGATTTCCCGCCCAATGTGGGCAGCATCATCAGCGATTTGGCATCAGGCATTAACGGCATCTTTTTTGTGGGCGACCTCAACCCCACACACAACCTGCCCGGTCGTCCGTTGATCGATCTGGTCAGCGGGTTGATGGTGGGCGTGGGGCTGCTGGCGGTGATCCGCAACGGGCGCGCACCGGGCAATGCGCTCATCCTGTTGACCTTGCTGTTTATGACCCCAGCGGTGCTGCTCGCCCCCCTGACGCCCAATTTTCAAGTGTTTGCCGTCTATCTGCCCGTGCTGGCGTTGCTCTTCGGCATAGGGGTATCGACCATATTTTACAGTTTGCGCACTACTGGGCGGCGGGTGAGCGCGGTGCTGTTGCTGATCTTGTTCGCCGCTAATGTCGCATGGGTGACCAATGACTTGCGCAATGTGTGGGCGGCACAGCCCCAAACGCAAATTGCCTATCATGCCCGCTTGGGCGCGTTCGCCCGCTATCTGAACCGCACCGGCACGACGATCCCGACCTTGTTGTGTGTGGAACACCTGATCCGCACCGACCCCTATCAATTGACCGACGGGCAAATGCTCTCGCTGATGCTGCAACGCCCGGATCTGCCGTTGCGCGCTGCCGATTGCGACACCACGTTGATCTTGACCAACGGCGGGGAACTGCAACAGATCGTCTTGCTCAAACCGATTGAAACCGTTAGCCCGGCATTTGATCGTTGGTTGACACTCGGCAATATCATCAATGAACCGGGCTTGCCGCTCGACTCGGTGGTGCGCGTGCGGGCGGCGGATGCGCTGGCGAATATCGTGGGCGGGTTCACCACCACCTCGCCCATCACCTTTGCGCCGGATGAGCCGGGCGGTTCCCAACTGGCAGTGCCGCCGCTGCGCTTGGAGGGCAACCTCACCTTCTTGGGTTATGAACGCACATGGGCGGAGATCCCCGCCCCCGGTGATTTGCTGGCGATCATCACCTATTGGCGTGTGGATGGCGTCGTGCCGCCTGATTTGCAATTCTTCACCCATATCCAAAATGATCCGGCGGCGTTGCCCGTCGCCCAACGCGATACCATCAACGTGCTGCCGCGCTTGCTCCAGCCGCGTGATGTCTTCATCCAAGTCAGTTACATCAATCTGCCCTTTTCGCTGCCCGATGGCGAATATGGCATCTCGGTCGGCGCTTATGAAGCGGGCAGTGGCGAACGGTTGGCGGCATTTGACCCCAACAGCACGCGCGAACGCGGCAGCCGTCTTTTCATCGGCGCATTTAGAATCCAACGATAGGGCTTATAGGCATGTTCGAGATCGTTTTCTTAGGCACCTCCGCCTCGGCACCGTCGATTTATCGCGGGCTACCCGGTCAAATCGTTTTGGCGGGGGAGCATCGCTTCATGATTGATTGCGGTGAAGGCAGCCAGCGCCAAATTTTACGCAGCGGCATCGGCTTCAAAAAACTAAACCACATCCTGCTGACGCACGGGCATCTTGATCACATCTTGGGCTTGGGCGGGTTGATCTCGACCTTTGCCCATTGGGAAAGCATCGAAGAACTGACGATTTTCGGCGGGCGTTCGGCGCTGGATCGGGTGCATACGCTGATCTTCGATGTCGTGCTGCATTACGAACGGCTGGCGTTGCAAATTCATCTCACGGAATTGCAAACCGGTATGCTGTTTGAGTCAAAGGACTACACCATTAGCGCCTTTCCCGTCTCGCATCGGGGGACGGGCAATTTTGGTTTCGTCTTTCAAGAGCGGGCGCGCCGTCCGTTTTTGGTGGAACAGGCGCAAGTGCTGGGCGTGCCGGCGGGTCCCGAGCGGGGACGGTTGGTCGCAGGCGAGTCGATCACGCTGGCGGACGGGCGGCTCATTACGCCGGAAATGGTGTTGGGGGCGGTGATCCCCGGCACGAAACTGGTGCATATTGGCGATGTCGGGCGGCTCGAACCCTTGCGCGAGATCGTGGCGGATGCCGACGCGCTGGTGATCGAGGCGACGTTTTTGGATGATGAACTGGAGACGGCGGGCAGCTATGGGCACATCACCGCCAGCCAAGCGGCGCGGTTGGCGGCAGAGACGGGCGTCAAGACATTGATCTTGACCCATGTGTCGCGGCGCTACCGCGAGTCGGATGTGATCGCCCAAGCCCGCGCCATCTTCCCCGATACCATCGTGGCGCGCGACCTTGATCATTACAAAATTAAGCGTGGGCACACGGTCGAGAAGATCGATCCGGCGGAGGTGCGGGCGCGGGCACTGACGGCGGAAACTGAGGCAGGCGATAAGGAATCAGGGGAGTAGGGGGCAGGGATTAGGGGTAGGTTTCAGAGAATGAGTGAGATGTGCCATAACGCGCCCCGACAATGTGTGCGTTGTATATCGCCTCTTGGCTCTTGCAGCATGCCTACCCCCCCAATCCCTAATCCCTGCCCTTTCCACCTT
>Ga0209181_10002775_pt1 | contig 28182 bp, 28 predicted proteins | sample MAT05_FD_187208 | JGI IMG/M metagenome (GOLD analysis project Ga0209181, IMG submission 187208) | Freshwater microbial communities from Lake Fryxell liftoff mats and glacier meltwater in Antarctica - MAT-05 (SPAdes) (version 2) | ecosystem: Environmental > Aquatic > Freshwater > Ice > Liftoff...
AGAATGCCAACATCCTCGTGCACACGCTTAACATCGCGCCCCACCACACGCGCCAGCTGGCGCACCGATAGTTCACCCTTGCCCTGCGCTGCCCGCACAATTTCCCAGCGCTTTTCGGACAGTTGGCCAAAGAAGTGGCCGGGGCTCTCAAAGTTCAGCACCTCGCCCTGGTAAGTAGCCGCAGTAGCCGCCTTGCCCGCAGCACGCAGCGCGCCCCTCCAGTCGGGTTGCAAAGTGATCGTCAAAAATCGTTCGCTCATAGTGATCTCCTGGCGGCAACTGCCGCAATAAAGTCTTCCACCAACTGCTCCACACTGACAAAGGTGTAGGGCACCTCGGTGCCATCCAAATGGCAGTGGTCGCCCTTGCCGCGCTCATTGTCAAAGCCCACCACCCGCACGCCATTCACCACATACACCGCGCTGTACTTGTAGTCGTGCTCGGTGGGCGGCACTGGCGCTGGCACTTTCCACCCCACCAATTCCAGAATCGCCCCCTCGGGCGTGATGTTCTTGAAACGGGTAATAAGTTCGGCTGGCATGTTGGCAATTATGCCAACATGCAGGTGCATTTGCAAAAAAAGTTGGGGGAAAGGTTTTCGCCCAAATACGTTTACGTATGAGTTTTTTGTTCGAGGCCCGTCAAAGACGGACCAAACATGTCGCACATCCGTGATCTGATGGAATTGAAGCCGAAGGAGGCAACCGAACGGCAACCAGAGCGATGTTCAAAGCCACAAAGAAGAAAGGACTTAGAGCCTTTCGACTCTAAGTCCTTGATTCATATGGTGCGGCTGGCAGGAATTGAACCCACGACCCCTTGGTTCGTAGCCAAGTACTCTATCCAACTGAGCTACAGCCGCTGAGCTTCACAGTATAGCTGAAAATTCAAGCAGAACGCGCGCCGGGATGCGCTTTTGCGCCTTCCTCAAACCGGCAGCGATGGTGGCGGTGGCGGTGAAAAACGTTTGCCAGGCCTCAGTGCCCAGCGCTGCGCGCCAAAATAGTGTCCCGGGTCTGAACAAACACTGCATCCAGCGTAGCCGCGAACGTCTGGCAAGTGGCAGCATCGCCGACCACGCCAGCGGTTTCGATCTGCTCACATAATTCACCCAGGCTGAGCGCGCCTATCGCGCGGGCAGATGACTTGAAAGTGTGCGCTACCCGCGCTGCCTTGTTGGCCTCGCCCGCCAACACAGCCAGATTGATCACCTGGACCTGCTTGGCGGCATTGGTCAGAAACTTGGCGAGCAGGCGCTGATGCAAACCGGGGTTGTTGCCGACCAGTTGCCCCAGTGTGTCAGGATTCCAGATGGGCAGGCTCACTGGCAGCGGTGCGCATTGCGTGACATGGCTGGCTGGTGAGACCGCCGCCGTTGGCGCTGGCTGCGCATGCACGGTGCCTGGTGGCGACACGCTATTCGGCATCCGCAACCACTTGGCCAGCATCGGCCCCAGCTCTTGCAAGCGCAGCGGCTTGCTCAGGTAGTCGTCCATGCCGCAGTCCAGACAGTTTTGCGCCTCACCACGCATGGCGTTGGCGGTCACTGCAATGATGGGGCGTCGCTGCCCCGGTAGCTCCTCGGCGCGAATGGTGGCGGTCAGGGCAAAACCGTCCATCAGCGGCATGTGGCAATCGGTCAGCAGCAGGCCAAAGCGGCCGGTTCGCCACTGCGCCAGCGCAGCCACACCGTCTTCTGCCACCTCGGCGGCATAACCCAGCAGGCGCAACTGCTCGCGCAACACGTCGCGGTTGGTTTCGTTGTCTTCAGCCAGCAAGATCAGTTGCCCGCTGGCGGCAGCTTGCGCCACGCTGGGTGCAGGCGGGCGTGCGCGCAGGCGGCGCTCAGTGTGGTCGGGGGCTGCTGGCTCAAGCGGCGCCTCCAGCAAAGGCAGCGCCACCGTGAATGCCGAGCCCACACCCTGCGTGCTGCGCACCGTGATCTGGCCGCCCATCAGCGCCACCAGGCGCTGGCTGATTGACAAGCCCAGCCCGGTGCCACCAAACTGGCGCGCGGTGCTGGCGTCGGCCTGGGTGAAGGGGGTAAACAGCTTGGCTACCACCGCCGAGCTCATGCCAATGCCGTTGTCTTCCACGGTCAGTAGCAGGCCAGGCTGGCCACTGTCCAGGCTGCCAGCCTGCAGACGCAGCACCACACTGGCCGCGCGCCCAGGTGCCGCCTGGGTGAACTTGATGGCGTTGCCCACCAGATTGAGCAGCACCTGGCGCAGCCGGGTCGGGTCGGTGTAGATGGCACCGGGCAGCGCGGGGGCAATGGCAAGCGACAGCGTGACCCCCTGAATACTGGCCGAGCTTTGAAGCAGCTGCACCACGCTCTGGCACACCGGCGCAAGCGGTGTGGCCAGGCACTCCACCGCCAGCTGGCCGACTTCGATTTTGGAGTAATCCAGAATGTCGTTGAGAATGCGCAAAAGCGTTTGCGACGAGCTGGCAATGGTGTCGAGCATGCGCTTTTGCTCGGACTGAAGCGGCGTTTGCTGCAGGATGTCGACCATGCCAATGACGCCGTTCATGGGGGTCCGAATCTCGTGGCTCATGTTGGCCAGAAACTCTGACTTGGCCTGATTGGCAGCGTTGGCAGCGCTCTCGGCGCGTTTGAATTCGGTGATGTCGGCAAACGACCAGACGCGGCCCACCACCTCCTGGCCCAATTTTTGCGCGTGCGAGATGCGCCTGAACACACGCCCATCGGCCAGGTCGATAGTCTCATTGCTCGACGCCTCGGGTGTGCTCTCAAGCGCCAGTATCTTGACAGTGAACGGCTCGGGCTGCGCCAGTTTGCCAGCCACATAGGCCAACACCGCGTCGTTGGCCTGTCCGGTCAGCAGTTCTGGGGGAACACGCCACAGCTCCACGAACCGCTGGTTCCACAGGGTGATGTGATGCGCACGATCCATCACCAGAATACCGTCGCCGGTGGACTCCAGGGTGGCGGTCAGTAGCGACATGGCTATCTGCTGCGCTTGCTCGGCGGTTTTTCGCTGGGTGATCTCGGTGCGCACCGAGATGTAACTCTCGGGCTGGCCGGTAGCATCACGGAAAGCGTAAAAGGTGGTGTCGGTCCAGTAAAGCTGCCCGTCTTTGGCGCGGTTGCACTCTTGCACATGCCAGGGTTCGCCGACATTCACCGCGTCAAATATCGCCTTGAAAAAGGCCGGCGGGTGCACGCCCGAGCTGACCAGGCTGTGGTGGCGACCCAAAAATTCTTCTGGGGTGTAGCCGCTGATGGCGGTGAACCTGGCGTTACCGTAGGTGTAGAGGCCATCCACATCGGTGATGGTCACGATGGCATGCTCGTCAAGGATGAATTTTTGCTGCTTCAGCGCCAGCAGCGCCTGCTCCAGATGCTGCGTCTTCTGCTGCACCAATTCTTCCAGGTGGTCGCGGTAGGTTTGCAGCTCCAGCTCCACGGTTTTGCGCGTGGTGATGTCCTGGATGGTGCCGCGCAGCACGCTTGGCTGCCCCTGCGCACCCACAGACAACTCGCCCAGCGCCCGCACCCAGCGTGTCTGGCCATCCACTGGGCGGATGATGGGGTATTCCTGGTCAAATAGGCCATCCCCCTCAATCGTGCGCTGGTAGTGCTCCTGCATCACCTGACGGTACTCTAGCGCGATCATGGCCACCCAGCTGCTGATGCTCCTCTCGTGGGCAGGTTCAATGCCAAAAATATCGGCCAGCACGGCGGATTCTTGCCAGGTGGCCGCTGCAATGTCAGTGACATAGGTACCCACCCGCCCAATGCGCTGGGCTTCGCTCATGGCCCACACGCTGGCCTGCAGGGCACGCTCGTTGTCTGCGCGCAACGCCTCGCGAACCAGGCGCTCTGCCTCGCCAGCATCACGCAGCACCGCCTGCTCGCGCCGCTGCTGCGTGCGTAGCAGCAAGGCTGTCAACAGGCTCAGCAACAAACTCAGCAGCATGCCGGTAGCGCCGACCAGTGCAGGCCGTTGCTTGATGGCCGCCGCGCCAAACCCTGGCTTTGCCAGATAAGCCAGCGTCCACTGGCGCCCGCCAAAGGTCAGCTGCTGCGTCAAGCGCGCCGCACCCGCTGGCGTGCCGGTGTGCGGGCCTTCGGCGTCAAACATCAGGTTAGCGGCTGACACATCGCCGGTGTCGTAGATCGACAGACCCACCTCGCGCAGACCCTGTGGCAGCACCTGCGCGATCAGGCTTGCCATGCGAAAGGGTGCGTCCACCCAGCCAATGATGCTCGTCTGACGCTCGGCCAACGTCTTGGGGCGGGCGGCGCGCTGGTAAACAGGCGCATACATGACAAAGCCGGGCTGGCCCTGGCCTTCGTCCTGCTTCAGGCTGAGCTTGCCCGAGATCACCAGCTGCCCGGTGTCACGCGCCAGTGCCAGGGCAGCTCGTTCCGCTGGCACGGTGCTGATGTCAAAGCCCACCGCACGACGGTTGTTGCCGCTGTCAATCGGCTCGATGTAAACGATGGGCGTATAGGCAGCCCGGTTGCCATGCGGGGTGACGCGGTAATACGGCAAGCCATCACTGCGCACCCGGGCCTGGTGCTGCTGCAGGTTTTGCGCGCTGACCTGCTCCACATAGGCCACCCCGGCGAACCCCTGGGTTTTTGCGGCGGCGCTCAGCGCCTCAAAGTAGCCTCTGAAGTCTTGGCGCGTCACCTCATCCGAGGCATCAAACAAACCCGCAAAACCCATCAGCATCAACGCGTTGGCCTTCAGGTTGCGCTCAATGGTGCCGGTAATGTCGCTGGCCTCGCGCGACAACTCAACCTGGATTTGCTCTGCTGCTACCGTTCTGGCCTGGCGCCAGAAGACGCCCGTCAGCCCCAGCCCCAGCACCAGCACGCCGCTGGCCCACAGCAGAGTCGAGGATTTGCGCGCCGGGGTCAAGGGCGGGCCAATCGAGATCTGATGGATAACTGGCAAGCGCCGGCGTTGGTCAGCGCTTTTTTCAACAGACGGTCATCGTCACATGCCACCAAAAAACTGAATTGGCGAAAAACCTGACTGCTCATTCCCCCCCAAAATACTCTATATTTCATAGCTATCAGCGCTTTATACATAAGGGCTAGAAGCCATTTTTGCATAACGTTTTTGATCTTCTCTAGTCAGCTTCAAGGCTGGCCTTGCGGCAGCGCTGACTGCACCAAAAAACCGGTGCAGGCTGCCAGCGGCATAGGCCGGGCAAAGTGGTAACCCTGCACCATGTGGCCACCCCAGAGGCGCACGAATTCGAGTTGCTCCTGCGTCTCGACCCCTTCGGCCACCACCTGCATGGCCAGGTTGTTGCCCAGCAAAATGGCCATGCGCAGCACCGACTGGGCTTTGTTCTCGGTGCTGGCGCGCTGCACAAAGCTGCCATCAATCTTGAGCTCTTTGAACGGCAGATCAATCAGCTGCACCAAACTGGAGTAACCGGTTCCAAAGTCGTCAATCGACAGCACAAAACCCATCAGTGACAGGCGGGTAAGGCTCTCCATGATCAGCGCGCGGTCCACCATCAACTGGCTCTCGGTGACTTCGATGATGAAGTCCGATGGCTGCAAACCCGCCTCGCGGACGATGCACTGCAGCTGCTCCGGCACGGCCAGGTCGAGCGCCGTGCTCATTGACAAATTCAGCGCCGCCTTGACAAAAATATGCTGCCGATGCCAGTCAGCCAGGTCTTGTGCCACCTGGCGGGCCATGACAAAAAACAACGCGTCGGCCAGGCCAGCCGCTTCCATGGCGGGCACAAACCGCGCCGGCCCGATCATGCCGCCCGCCGCACAGGGCCAGCGCGCCAACGCCTCCACCCCCACCACCAGGCCGCTGCGGATGTCCAGCTTGGGCTGGTACCAGGGAATGAACTCGCCGCTGGCCAACGCCTGCTTCAGGCGCTGCGCGGTCAGCTCAGGGGCCAGGTCTGGCCCGCTGGGCGCGCTGGCTGGCCGCAGACGCGACAGCAGCTGCTGCAGTTGCTCGTTGGAGCAGGGTTTGGCCAACACACCCAGCAGATTCATCTGGTGAGCGCTCACCAGCCGGGCGGCGCTGTGCAAAATTTCGCCCTGCGCGCCTGAGAGCAGAATAATGCCCGCCGATAAATGCCGCTGCGCCATATGCCGGATCAAGACAAGGCCATCCATGTCGGGCATCGACAGGTCGCAGATCACGGCGCCAATGTCTGGCCCCCAGGTCTCCAGCTCGGCCAATGCCTGGGCGCCGCTGGCAGCGCAAACTACCCGCTCGTAGCCGATGGCCAGCAGTTGCGCAGAAATCATGTCAAGGTGGAACTCGTCGTCGTCGACGAGTAGAACCATTGGATTGCCTGTTGTCATCGTCATATTTTCCCCGCATACGGCTAGGGTGCAAAGCCTTTGCACCCGCCTCGAAGCCGAAGGTTATCAGAGGGCGAAGCGGTCGTTCAAAATAATACAACCTGTACCCGTTGTGGATAGCAGCAGATGCAGCAGATAGGTCAAGACACTGACCCATAAAATGTTTTGACGCCACGCGTGGCCTTGCCAAAAGCAAGCATGGCCGCCTGGGCGACGTGCCCTGTTTCCTGACCCCGGAACCCTGACCCTTCACCCACCATGCCGCACGACATCAGTTTGATTGCCACCATTGCCGCAGGTTTCGGCCTGGCCATGGTCTTCGGCCTCGTCGCGGCTTATTTCCGCATGCCACCACTGGTGGGCTACTTGCTTGCAGGCATCGTCGTCAGTCCGGCCACGCCGGGCTATGTGGCCGACGTAGGTCTGGCGAGCCAACTGGCTGAAATCGGCGTCATGTTGTTGATGTTTGGGGTGGGTCTGCATTTTTCCTTGGCCGATCTGATGGCGGTACGACGCATTGCCGTGCCCGGTGCCATCTTTCAGATAACGGTAGCTACCTTGATGGGAATGGCCGTCTCCTCTCTTTGGGGTTGGGACTTGGGGGCCTCGATCATCCTTGGACTGAGTCTGTCGGTGGCGAGCACGGTGGTGTTGCTGCGTGCACTGGAAGCTAGGGGTCTGCTGCAGTCGGTCAATGGCCAGATCGCCGTGGGCTGGCTGGTGGTGGAAGACCTGGTGATGGTGTTGGTGCTGGTGTTGCTACCGGCCCTGTCTGGGCTACTCAGCGGCACCCAGACCGAACCGCACGCCGATGCTGCGGCCGCTGATGTCTGGACAACGGTCGGGATCACGCTGGCCAAGGTCACCGCCTTTATCGTTTTGATGCTGGTGGTGGGCCGGCGTGTGTTGCCCAAGCTGCTTTGGTGGGTGGCACGCACCGGCTCGCAAGAGCTGTTCACCCTGTCGGTGGTGGCCATTGCTGTCGGGGTGGCTTTCAGTGCGGGCATGTTGTTTGACGTGTCCTTTGCGCTAGGCGCTTTTTTTGCCGGGATGATGATGCGTGAATCGGAGTTCAGTCACCGCGCGGCAGCCGAGTCCTTGCCCTTGCGGGACGCCTTTGCGGTGCTGTTTTTTGTCTCGGTGGGGATGTTGTTTGACCCTGCCGTGATCTGGAACGAGCCGCTCAAGCTGCTGACGGTGGTCGCCATCATCATGGTGGGTAAAACCATGGCTGCGGTGGCGCTGGTGTTGCTGTTTCGCTACCCCCTGAACACGGCCCTGACGGTGGGCGCAAGCCTGGCACAAATCGGCGAGTTTTCTTTCATCTTGGCGGGCCTTGGGGTGGGGCTAGGGCTGCTGCCCAAGGAAGGGCAGAGTCTGATACTGGCAGGCGCACTGATATCGATTGCTACCAACTCGGCCATGTTTGGGGCCATCGAACCACTGCGACAGTGGGTGCTCAGACGCTCCGATCTGGCCCGGCGACTGGAGCAGCGCACCGACCCGCTGGCCGAGTTGCCGACCTCCACCGACCATGCCCTGTTGAGTGGTCAGGTTGTGCTGATCGGCTATGGACGCGTTGGCAAGCGCATTGCCACTGAGCTTGCCAGGCACCACATCCCCTATCTGGTGGCGGATCAAAATCGCGAGCTGGTTGATGCGCTGCGCAAAAGTGGTGTTCCAGCGGTCAGCGGCGATGCCATGACAGCAGATGTGCTGATTCAGGCACATATCCGCGAGGCAGCGATGCTGGTGGTGACCATCGCCGACACGGTGGATGTGCGGCAGATGGTGCACACCGCGAAAACCCTCAATCCGGGTCTGCGGGTTGTGCTGCGCACGCACAGCGAGGGGGAAGCCGAGCTGCTTCGCGCAGAGACCTTGGGAGCGGTCTTTCTGGAAGAACAAGAGTTGGCCAAAGGCATGACGTCCCACATCCTCGCCCAGTTTGAAAACCATAACCGGTCAACCCAGGCAAACGCCCCATGAAACAGACCGAGCACAGATTTTTGGCGAGGCAAGCAAAACCAGTTGTCCACTGCGGGTGCTGGCTTGGGCGCGCCCGGATGGACTTGCAGTGGTTGACGCGCGTGGTCACACTCCCCCGAATGGGTATTTACCCGGCGTTGCCAAGGTCCTGAAAAAAACCATAATCTACTGAGATGCGGCGTAGCGCTCTGCAGCACCGACCACAACCCACCGAAAACAACGAGGACGACACCATGAACGACGCCACCGGCCACAAGCCCCTGCCAAAAACATCGATAGCAGCCTCTGGCTGCCACCTGATGGAAGCGTTTAACCCGCCGGCCGTTCACATCGACTCACCGGCCATCCAGGTCATGACCGACCTGTCGCAAGTACCGGTCGCCAGCATCAATGCCAGCGCCACGCTGGACGATGCCAACCGCTCAATGATTGCGCGCGGCGTGCGCCTGCTGCTGGTGGTTGATGACAGCCGCCAGCAGGTTGCGGGGCTGATGACCTCGGTGGATATTCTGGGCGAGAAGCCGGTGCTGGCCGCCCAGCGCCGCCAAGTCAAGCGCCACGAGCTAAACGTGGCCGATGTGATGGTGCCGGTGGAAAAGATGGATGCGATGAATATCGAGGATGTGAAAAAGGCCCGCGTGGGCCACATTGTGGCCTCGCTCAAGGCAGACGGCCGCGCCCATGCCATCGTGGTGGGCCAGGACACTCATGGCAAACAGGCGCTGATGGGCATCTTTTCCGCGTCCCAAATCGCGCGCCAGTTGGGTGTGCATATCCACACGCATGAAATGGCCCGCACCTTTGCCGAAATTGAAGCAGTGATTGCCGGGGTGTAGCGGCACTGTTTTTTTCCCTCAGCCGGAACGCAATGGCTTGAGCAGGTCGGACAGGCCGTTGTGGTCAATCTCATGCATCAGCGCCAGCAGGCGGCCGATTTCGCCTTTGGGAACGCCCTCGCGCACAAACCAGCGCAGATAGTCGCCCGGCAGGTCAGCGATCAGGCGGCCCTTGTGTTTGCCAAAGGGCATGGTGCGCGTTACCAGCATTTGCAAGTCTTCAGGGTTCATGGCGTGGTCTTTTTCATGCTTAACCGCCTGCGCGCTTGGTCTTGTGGCCTTGCGCCTGCAGCAGCGCCATTACCCGCTCGCAGTGGTCACCCTGCACCTCAATCACGCCGTCTTTCACCGTGCCGCCAGACCCGCAGGCGGTTTTCAGCTGCTTGCCAAGGGCCACCAGCGCCGCGTCGTCCAGCGCCAGCCCTTTCACCAGCGTGACCCCTTTGCCTGCGCGGCCCTTGGTCTCACGCGAGACACGCACGACGCCATCGGTGGCCGCCTTGGGCTTTGCGGTGGCACACTGGCAGGCAGCTACTGAGTGGCGGCACGCCGGGCACATGCGACCAAGGCCGGTGCTGTAAACCAGGCCACCGCTTGAAGATTTGGGTTTCATCGGGCAGTTAAGTGAAAATGCGATGGTCGATTGTCCAATACCGCCGCAAATCCGCCATCGAGGTGGCCTGAGTCGCTTGGTAAATAACTATATTTTTAATAGCGGTTAGCGCTTTTTGGATAAGGGCTAGAGGCCAATTTCATTCACAATTTTCAAACCATCAGGAAAACACTGCATGTCACGTCCAAGCCTCTGGGCACCGAAGGTTCTGGCTCTCATCAAGGGCGGCAACGCGACCGCTGCCATCGCGCAAATCAAGGTCGCACCCACGGTGAAAGACTTGCAGGATCTGCGCAAGCTGCTGACCAGCGCGCGCTTGATGCAGGCCCACCCGAATGTTGATGCTGCCAGCAGCGACATGATTGCCGCCCTATCGGCGCCGCGGCTGCACCGCTCGCCCTGAACCCGGATTGACGCCTCAGGGCAGCAGATCCAGCGCCTGCATGTAGGCAGGCTGCACCATCAAATCGTCCCACAGCATGACGCGTTTTCGGGGTAGCAGCGCCAGACGGCGCTCCTGGCTGATATCCAGCGGCTCCCATTGGCCGTGGTAATGGGCGCGGGTCAGGCCGTCAATCAAGGCATCCACCTCGGCACCGTCACCCAGCGACTGGTTGCACAGCAGCACCATGTCGCAGCCTGCGTTCAGAGCGGCCAGCGCCGCTTGCGTAGTACTGACCGGCTGGCCATCGATGACACGGGCAGCCGCCATGGACAGATCGTCGCTGAAGATGGCGCCGGTAAACCCGAGCTGGTGGCGCAGGATGTCGGTCAGCCATTTTTTAGAAAAACACGCCGCGCGTTTGTCCACTTTGGGGTAGATCACATGGGCGGGCATCACGCCGGCCAGACTGTTGCCCAGCCAGCGGTAAGGCGCGGCGTCATCCTTCAAGATAGCTTTCAAGCTGCGCGTGTCCACCGGCAGGTCGGTGTGGGAGTCAGCGGCCACAAAGCCGTGGCCGGGGAAGTGTTTGCCGCAGTTTGCCATGCCGCTTTGCAGCAGGCCGTGCATCAGGCTCTTGGCCAGCAGGCTGACCACGCGGGCATCCGCATCAAAAGCGCGGTTACCAATCACGCCACTGGGGCCGTAATCAAGGTCCAGCACCGGGGTGAAGCTCAGATCAACACCGCAGGCACGCAGTTCGGCACCCAGCACATAGCCGCAGGCGGTGGCCGCGGCAGTGGCACGCATGGCGCCTTCACCGGCACGCCCGGCGCCCTCCTGGCGCCACATTTCACCCAACACACGCATCGGCGGCAGGTGGGTAAAGCCGTCGGTTTTAAAACGCTGCACCCGGCCACCTTCATGGTCGACGCAGATCAGTAGGTCAGGGCGGATTTTTTTGATGCTGCGGCACAGCTCGGTAAGCTGCGCGCGGCTTTCCCAGTTGCGGGCAAACAAAATCATGCCGCCCACCAGCGGGTGCTTCAGGCGTTTTTTGTCGGCATTTCTGAGGGTTGTGCCGGCAATGTCGATGATCAGAGGGGCGTGAAAGCTCATTGAACTGTCCTTATTATTGATAGCTACTTACGCTTATGCAGTAAGGGCTAGAGGCCTTTTTTATGCTAAATTAATCAGTGATTTCCACCACGCAGAAGCTGGCGGCGTAATCGGTCTCATCAGTCACCGTGATGTGCGCAGACAAATGTCGGCTGTCAAACCAGTCTTTCAACGCACCATGCAGCAGCACCACCGGCTTGCCGCTGGGCAGCTTGCCAATTTCGCAGCTGCGCCAGGTCATCGGTAGGGTCATGCCAAGGCCAATGGCTTTGCTGAAAGCTTCTTTGGCGCTGAACCGCGTGGCCAGGTAACGCACACCGCGTTCGGGCCAGCGCTGGCTGCGCATCTGCCAGGTGGCGAATTCGCCGTCGCTCAGCACTTTTTTGGCAAAACGCTCACCGTGGCGGTTCAGGCTGGCCTGGATTCGCCGCACGTCGCAGATGTCGGTGCCAATGCCGTAAATCATGATGTGGGTTTGGCTTTGCGAAGCGCGTTGTTCAGCCCACCATGTGCAGCTGCTCGGCCTGAGCAATGCAGCGCAAATAGTCTTTGATGGTGGCCTCATATCCAAGCTCTAGCGCATCCGCAATCAGCGCGTGGCCGATCGACATCTCACTCACGCCGGGCACTTGATTCAAAAAGACGGTGAGGTTATCGCGGTTCAGGTCATGCCCGGCGTTCACACCCAAGCCCGCCGCCAACGCGGCTTGGGCGGCGCTGGCAAAACGCGCCAGCTGCGCAGCAACTTCCGGGGTGCCCCAGGCGGCGGCGTAGGGTTCGGTGTAAAGCTCAACACGGTCCGCGCCCACGGCTTTGGCCGCAGCCATTGAAGCGGTTTCAGCATCCATGAACAGGCTCACCCGCACACCCCAAGCATGCGCCTGCTCGATCAGCGGCTTCAGGCGCTGCGCATCCTGCGGAAAACTCCAGCCGTGGTCGCTGGTGAACTGACCCTCGCCGTCGGGCACAAAGGTGACCTGGTGCACCGGCAGTGTTTGCGCCACCAGGCTGCCGACCACGTCCATCAGGTTGTGAAATGGATTGCCTTCAATGTTGTATTCGCGGTCCGGCCAGGCCTGCAGCAGGCGCGCCAGCTCGGTCACGTCGCTGCTGCGGATGTGGCGCTCATCTGGGCGCGGGTGCACGGTGATGCCGTGGGCCCCGGCTTGCAGGCACAAGGTGGCGGCGCGGGTCAGGCTGGGAATGCCCAGGTGGCGCGTGTTGCGCAGCGTGGCGACTTTGTTCAGATTCACAGAAAGGACGGTGGTTGTCATAGATTTTGCAGGTCGATCATCACTTGCCGGGTGCGCAGGGCACTCACCCCGCAATGGTAATTGAGCAGGGTGCGCAGCTGCGGCTTGAGCTCGGATGCCACCTCAGCACAGGCGCGCAGCACGGCAGTAAATGGCTCGCGTTCGCCCAGCACGTGTTGCAGGGTGGTCCACTGCGCGCCGTTCAGGCTGGCACGGTCTGCCTCGCTGGCCTGGCGCAGGCCGCCTTCGGGTACCAGGCTGTAGCGCGTATCCGGGTGCAGCGCCAGCAGTGTCATGGTTTGCGCGTCCAGCAGCGGCAAGAGGCCAATTTCACGCAGCAGCAGCAGCTCAAACGCGCGCAGGGCAGACTCCAGCACTTCGCCGTGCTCGCTGGCAATCACCGCCACCACGCTGGCATACATATCAAACAGCGCCGGGTGCGGGTCTTCACGCGCCAACAGGTTCAGCAGCAACTCGTTGAGGTAGTAGCCCGACATCAGCGCGTCGCCGGTGGGCATGACATGGCCGCCTTGCCATTCGGCGGCTTTCAGGGTTTTGATTTCAGCGTCGCCACCAAATGCCAGATGCAGTGGCTGCAGTGGCAGCAGGATCGGCCGAAAGCTGGAACTGGGCCGCTTGACCCCCTTGGCCACCAGCGCCAGTCGCCCATGGTGGCGGGTGAACACCTCCAGGATCAGGCTGGTTTCGCTCCAGTCGTAGCGGTGCAGCACAAAGGCGGGTTCGTCAGAAATACGCCGAGTGGCCACGAGGAAAAAGCCCTAACAGAGTCATGGATAGAAACAAGCCCGCCCGGGCAACGCGCTCTGCCATCACTCGTAGCCAAAGGAGCGCACCCGCGCTTCGTCATCGGCCCAGCCAGAACGCACTTTGACCCACATCTCGATGAAAACCTTGCAGTCCAGCAGCTTTTCCAGCTCCACGCGGGTTTCCATGCCAATGCGTTTGATGCGCTCGCCCTTGTCGCCAATCACCATGGCTTTGTGGCCATCACGCTCGACAACGATGGTGGCGGCAATGCGCAGCAGGCGCTTTTGACCTTTCTTGGCGGGCGGTTCTTCTTCAAACTTGTCGATGATGACGGTCGAGGTGTAGGGCAGCTCGTCACCGGTCAGGCGGAACAGCTTTTCACGCACCATCTCGCTGGCCATGAAGCGCTCGCTGCGGTCAGTCAACTCATCCGCCGCATACCACCAGCTTTGCTCGGGCAAGTACTTGGCGCAGATGTCGAGCAGGCGCTCGATGTCTTTGGCGTTCTTGGCCGACATTGGCACAAATTCAGTGAACGCATGTTTGGCGTGCATGTCCTGCAGCCAGGGCGCGATGTCACCACGGCGATGAACGTTGTCGAGCTTGTTGGCAATCAGCAGCGTCGGGATGTTTTTGCCCAGCAGCGCCAAGACGCGGGCATCGGCAGGGGTAAAGCTGCCCGCCTCGACCACAAACAAAATCAAATCCACATCGGCCACCGCGCCCACCACGGTTTTGTTCAACGACTTGTTTAAAGCGTTGCCGTGGATGGTTTGAAAACCCGGGGTATCGACAAACACAAATTGCGTTGCGCCAACCGTATGCATGCCGGTAATGCGGTGGCGCGTGGTTTGCGCCTTGCGTGAGGTGATGCTGATCTTTTGCCCCACCAGTGCGTTCAGCAGGGTCGATTTGCCCACGTTGGGTTTGCCCACGATGGCGATCAAACCGCAGCGCTGGCCAGCGACCGGCGCATCTACCGGCCCGGCGGGGCGCATGTTGCGGTGCAGGCCAGCCAACATGGCTTCTACGTCATTTGGGGCTGTAGCCCCCGTATTATCTGCCTCAGCAGCTTCGTTTTTTGTAGTGGTCATGGAGGCCCTTTGGTCTTGAGTGTTTGCAGCATGGTGGTGGCGGCAGCTTGTTCGCCAGCGCGGCGGGAGTTGCCCGTGCCGCGTGCTGTCAGCTTGAGCTCGGCGATGTCGCATTCGACCTCAAAGGTTTGCTTGTGTGCCGCGCCCAGCGTGGCGGCCACTCTGTAACCAGGCACTTTCATGCGCCGGGCCTGCAACCATTCCTGCAGTTCGGTTTTGGGGTCTTTGCCCATGGCGGCCATGGCCGGGTTGATGTCCAGAGCGGCATACAGCCGGTTCACCAGCGCCTGCGCTGCAGAGAAGCCGCCATCCAGATAGGTGGCGCCAATCACGGCTTCCAAAGCATCCGCCAGGATAGACGGGCGCTTTTGCCCGCCGGAGCGCATTTCGCCTTCGCCCAGGCGGATCACCTCACTCAAACCCAGCTTCACCGCCAGCGGGTGCAAAGCCTCCTGGCGCACCAGACCGGCGCGCACCCGCGACAAATCGCCTTCTGGCAGCGCACTGAGTCGCTGGTAAAGCAGATCAGCCACGCAAACGCCCAGCACCGAATCGCCCAAAAACTCAAGCCGCTCGTTGTGGTCGGCGGAAAAGCTCCGGTGGGTGGTGGCCTGTGTTAGCAAGCTCAGGTCGGAAAATTGATATTGCAGGCGCTGTTGCAGCGCTGCCAGCCCCGCGCTCAAGGCTTCACCTGTGCTTTCAAACTACTTCGATCGCCCTGCATACTTCATCGTCAAGTAGGCGGGGCCGGCCAGGTGGATCTCGCGCTGGTAGGCAAAACTCACCACCACCTTGTCATTTTCTTTGGTGACTTCAATGTCTTTGGCGGTAATTGAGCTGATGTTGTCGATGGCCGATGCCTTATCAAAAATACTGCGCACCTCCACCACCGTATTGCCTTCAGAGGCTTTCTGGACCGCCTTCTGCACCGCCTGGTACTCGATAGCGGTAGGAATAATCTGCGCCACGATCACGCCCGACACCGCCAGCACAGCACCCACAAAGATGAAGCCGATGAATGAAAAGCCACGTTGACCAGATTTAACGGCGCGCACCATAGAAAACTCCTGCTCAGTTGAAAGAACCAATACGCTTGAGGTTACCAAAGTTCATCCAGACAAAGAAGGCTCTGCCAACAATGTTTTTCTCTGGCACAAAACCCCAGTAACGTGAATCCAGCGAGTTGTCGCGGTTGTCACCCATCATGAAGTAGTGGCCTTCGGGCACCTTGCACACCACGCCCTCGACGCTGTACTGGCAGTTTTGCTTGAACTGAAATTCATCGGCACCCGGCACAAAGGCGGGGCGACTGTCGTCGTTGAGCAGGCGGTGCTTGGTGGTGCCCATGTCTTCTTCAAACTGCTTGAAGTAACGCATCGTGTCTTCATCAAAAAAATCGGGCAAAGCGTTGGTTGGCACTACTTTGCCGTTGAGGGTCAGCCGCTTGTTGAGGTAGGCCACCTCGTCACCCGGCACCCCGACCACGCGTTTGATGTAGTCCAGACTGGGCTTGGGCGGGTAGCGAAACACCATCACGTCACCGCGCTGCGGCGGTGTGCCAGCCGTGATCTTGGTGTTGAGCACCGGCAGGCGCAGGCCGTATTCGAACTTGTTGACCAGAATCAGGTCACCCACCAGCAGGGTCGGAATCATCGAGCCCGATGGAATCTTGAATGGCTCGAACAGAAACGACCGCAGAATAAAGACGCCAATGATCACCGGGAACAGCCCGGCCGTCCAATCCAGCCACCAGGGCTGCGCCAGCAGGCGGTGTTTGGCCTCAGTCAGGTTGTCATCCACCTTGCTGATGCCCAGCTTGCCCAGTTCTTCGTTGCGTTTGAGGGATTGGGCTTCGAGTTCGGCAGCAGCCTTTTGGCGTTGCGGCAGGAAAACAAAGCGTTCAGCCAGCCAATAGACGCCGGTGACGACCGTCGCCATAAACAGCAACAAGGCGAAATTACCTTCCACCATGCCAAAGTACCAGGCCCCGACATAGGCCACAAAGGCGGCCAGAACAGCAGACGTCAGGGCCTGCATCACGCGTCCACCTTCAAAATAGCCAGGAACGCCTCTTGCGGCACCTCGACTGAACCAATCTGTTTCATGCGTTTCTTGCCTTCTTTTTGTTTTTCAAGCAGTTTGCGTTTGCGCGAAATGTCGCCGCCATAACACTTGGCAATCACGTTTTTGCGCAACGCTTTGATGGTTTCACGGGCGATCACGTTGGCGCCGATGGCCGCCTGAATCGCCACGTCATACATCTGGCGTGAAATCACTTCACGCATCTTGCTCACTACCGCGCGGCCGCGGTACACCGACTGCGAACGGTGCACGATGATCGACAGCGCATCGACCTTCTCGCCATTGAGCAAGATATCAACCTTGACCACGTCGGCGGTGCGGTACTCCTTGAACTCATAGTCCATCGACGCGTAGCCGCGCGAAACACTCTTGAGCTTGTCGAAAAAGTCCATCACGATCTCGCCTAGCGGCATGTCGTAGGTCAGCACCACCTGGCGGCCCTTGTAGGCCATGTTCAACTGCAGACCACGCTTCTGGTTGGCCAGCGTCATCACCGGGCCGACATACTCCTGCGGCATGTACAGGTGCACGGTCACGATAGGTTCGCGGATTTCTTCCAGGCGGCCCTGATCGGGCATCTTGGAGGGGTTTTCAACCATCTTCACCGTGCCATCGGCCTGCACCACCTGGTAGACCACGCTGGGTGCGGTGGTGATCAGGTCCTGGTCAAACTCGCGCTCCAGGCGCTCTTGCACAATTTCCATGTGCAACAAGCCCAAAAAGCCGCAGCGAAAGCCAAAACCCAGCGCTTGTGACACTTCTGGCTCGTAATGCAGCGACGCATCGTTCAATTTGAGCTTTTCCAGGCTGTCACGCAGGCCCTCGTACTGATTCGCTTCAGTGGGATACAGCCCGGCAAACACCTGCGGCTGGATTTCCTTGAAACCTGGCAATGGCTCGGTGGCCGTGGCTGCCGCACCACCGGTGCCGGGGCGGATCAGGGTGATGGTGTCGCCCACTTTGGCGGCCTGTAATTCACGGATACCCGCAATGATGTAACCCACCTCGCCAGCTTCCAGCGACTCACGCGGTTGGTTGGCGGGGGTGAATACGCCCAGGCTGTCGGCGTTGTAGGTGGTGCCGGTGGCCATCATTTTGATGCGCTCACCCTTGGCCAAGCGGCCATCGACCACGCGCACCAACATCACCACACCAACATAGCTGTCAAACCAGCTATCGATGATCATGGCGCGCAAAGCGGCCTTGGGGTTGCCTTTGGGCGCCGGGATGCGCGCCACCACGGCCTCCAGGATCTCATCGATGCCCATGCCGGTCTTGGCCGAGCAGGCAATCGCGTCAGACGCATCGATACCGATCACGTCCTCGACCTCAGAGCGGGCGCTTTCCGGGTCGGCGTTGGGCAGGTCCATTTTGTTCAGCACCGGCACCACTTCCACCCCCAAATCCAGTGCGGTATAGCAGTTGGCCACGGTTTGTGCTTCCACGCCCTGGCTGGCGTCCACCACCAGCAGCGCGCCTTCGCAGGCGGACAGCGAGCGGCTCACTTCATAAGAAAAGTCCACATGGCCGGGGGTGTCGATCAGGTTCAGGTTGTAGGTCTGGCCGTCTTTCGCCTTGTACTGGAGCGCGGCGGTTTGTGCCTTGATGGTGATGCCACGCTCTTTCTCGATGTCCATCGAGTCCAGCACCTGGGCTTGCATCTCACGCTCTTGCAACCCGCCGCAGCGCTGGATCAGCCGGTCGGCCAGCGTTGACTTGCCATGGTCAATATGGGCAATGATGGAGAAGTTTCTGATGTGATTCATCGGGTAGGTCTAACGCAGGAGGTGCAGCAACTGCTGCATAAAAAGGGCGCACGCCCGGGGGGTGCGCCCAATTCAGAATCGGCTGGTAGCTGCCAGCCAGAACAGCCGATTGTAATTGGCTTGTCTAACCAGGCCTTAGCGCGTCGGCCTGACAAAGACAAACTGAGCCATGTCGTCCCGGTAAACCAGCAAAGCGACTGACTTGGCCTTATCAAGCTTGACGAGCGCCGCCTCAAAGGTTTTCAGGTCCGGCGTTGCCGTATTGCCCACCTGGGTGATGACATCACCTTCACGCAAACCGGCGTTGGCGGCTGCATCAGCTACCGACGTCACGGTCACCCCACCTTTGATGCGAAGCTCTGTTTTTTTGGCCTCGCTCAGCTCACCCACCACCAGCCCCAGCGCTTGCGCAGCAGCAGAGCCTTTGGGTTTGACCGGCTTGTCAGACGCCTTGGCAACCGGTTTGTCGGATGGGATTTCAGCAATCATCACCGTCAGGTCTTTGGTCGCCCCCCGGCGAAACACGGTTAGGGTGCTCTTGGTGCCGGGTTTGACAGCGCCGACCATGCGCGGCAAGTCGGATGACTTTTCCACCGCTTTTCCGTCAAACTTGACGATGATGTCGCCGGCCTCCACACCCGCCTTGTCAGCGGGCGCGCCCTCTTCCACGGCACGCACCAGCGCACCTTGGGCCTTGCCCAAGCCAATGGATTCGGCCACCTCTTTCGAGACACGGTCAATCTGCACACCAATGCGCCCACGCGTGACCTTGCCAGTGGCGCGCAGCTGCTCACTGACCCGCACCGCCTCGTCCATCGGGATGGAGAACGAAATACCCATGGAGCCGCCCGAGCGAGAGTAAATCTGGCTGTTGATGCCGACCACTTCACCGCGCATATTGATCAGTGGGCCGCCTGAATTGCCGGGGTTGATGGCCACGTCGGTCTGAATAAAGGGCAGGTAGTCGCCGGTATCGCGCTGCTTGGCACTGACGATGCCGGCTGTCACCGTGTTTTCCAGGCCAAAGGGGGAGCCAATCGCCACCACCCATTCACCCACCCGCAGGCGGCCAACATCGCCCACCTTGACGGCAGGCAAGCCGGTGGCCTCGATCTTCACCACCGCCACATCGCTGCGCTTGTCGGCACCGATGATTTTGGCCTTGAACTCACGATTGTCGGTCAGCGTCACCAGCACCTCGTCGGCACCGTCAACCACATGGGCATTGGTCATGATGAAGCCGTCTGCCGACAAAATGAAGCCGGAGCCGACACCCTTGGGCTGTTCTTCACCGCGCGGCTGTTGCGGGTGGTTGCGCGGCGGAGCCTGACGCGGCATGTTGGGCATCGGCAAGCCAAACCGGCGGAAAAACTCCAGCATGTCCTCGTCCATTTGCGGGCCCTGCGTGGGCGCGGCGCTGGCTTTTTCCATGGTGCGGATGTTCACCACCGACGGGCTGACCTGCTCTACCAGATCGGCAAAATCAGGCAGCGTACTGGCTTGAGCCCAGGCTGGTGAGGATGGCACCAAGGCGGTGAAAGAGGTGACCATCAAAGCGCCACTGAGGGCGCACGCATGCAGGCGCTTCCAGTTAAATCGAATCATGTCTGACCTTTCCAGTGAACAAAATAGAGAACATATGAAGGCTTAGCGCTTTCTCTCAAGCGCCTGCACAAACGCAGCCAGGGTTTGCGGGGGCACCTCACCCACCGCTGTCAACCACCACGTATCCAGTTGACGCATGCGCACACTGGTCGCCCCCGTAGACACCAGGAGGTTATGCGCCAGCAGGCGGCCATGGCGCTGGGCATCAAATGGCTCGACAAACAGTGACACCGAGGCCAGGCCGTCGGAAAAAACACATTGCAAAGGCGCGTTGACAACACTGGCGCCGCCCACGATGCGCTTGTAGCAGCGCACCGGCGTGAAACCCGGCACGGGGGTGCGCAACACCCAGCCCTCGTCTTCGACCGTCGTTTTGACCAGCGCGGGGCTGATCACCCGGTAGCCCTGGGTGTTGTCCATCATGGCTTTGAGCTTGGCCATGACCACCGGCGCGTCCAGCTGCAACTCCGAGAAAGCCGCCTGATCCAGCACATTGCCAACGGCGTCAAGGGTTTGCAGCTTGACCATCAGACCGGTTTTTCGCTCGGTCCAGATCTGGTACCCAAAGCGCAGCGGGTCGATCGGCAGCAGTTGCACGATGTCGGCGTCCAGCCCGGCAACGCGTCCCTGCCCGACCATGTGCAGGCGGTAAAAACGGGTCACCGACGCATCGGCCCGGTTCAGCAGATTGGGAAACAGGCCGAGCGCCTCACGTGTTTCATGAATGACCGTGCGGCTGTCGGGTAAAAAAGTGACCACCTCGTCGTTGCGTCGAAAGGTGGTGCGCGCTGTGCCGGTGAGGGACTCGACCCGCGCCATCTGCAGCTCGCCATTGCCCGCATGCCAGATGTGCGAGGTGGACATGTCGCTGCCTGTCGTCACCACAAACGTGCCGATGTAACTGCATGCGCGGGGCGCATCATGCAGGCGTACCAGCCAGCGCTCGATGCCCGTAGCCGTCGTCTGGGTATCAGCTGTCTGAAGCGACATGGTCTGCGCCGCAGCGCTGCCCTGGGCCAGCCAACCGACCACACACAGCACAAGACCCCAGCCGTAGTTCAACGCTCGCCCTCGCTAAAGGTGGCGTTGCGCATAAACCCGGAGGGCATTTGCAAAGCGGTCGCTCCACCCATCTGGCGGTGGGCTGCCAACATCGCATCAAGCTGCGGATCACGAATGATCAGCCCTGGGGCGCTACGAGCGGCCACCAGGGTCGAAGGCGCCACCGGGGGTGCTGCCGGAGTCGGCGCTTTGGCCAATTGCGCTGCACTGTCACCACTGCCGCTGGCCGGACCCAGCAACGCCACGCTCTGCCAGGCCAGCACCGCCACCAAAGCGACTGATGCCAAGCCCGCCACACGCTTCCACCACGGATCGTTCGCAGCCACAACCTTAATGCCTTTTTTCCCTTCAGCCCTTATAAGCAAAGCGCTAGCAGCTATAGTTTCAATAGTTTCCTCTGCCAATTTGGAGCGCAGTCTCGCAACAAAGGCCGGATCGTGCGCGCGCATCGTGGCGCCTGAGGAGCGCATCGCGGCGCCTATCAGGTGGTAAGTGTCCCAGGTGTCCTGCGCCTGTGGCGTGCCGGCAAGGTAAGCCAACGTGCGGGCGAATTCTTCCCCCTGGACTTGCCCATCCACCAAGGCAGACACCTGTTCGCTACTTTCACACAATGGTTTGGACATGACTTTCTTTGCCTCACTTCATTCTTGTACCGTTCCAACTACTCACACCGTTGCGCCTGTCCACCACTCACCAGCGCTTGCCGGTCTGCTTGTCCAGCATGGGCCGTACCTTGGTCGAGATGGCTTCGCGCGCCCTGAAGATGCGTGAACGCACCGTGCCAATCGGGCAGGCCATCAGCTGCGCAATATCCTCATAGCTCATCCCCTCCATTTCACGCAGGGTGATCGCTTGCCGCAAATCTTCTGGCAATGCTGCTAAAGCATCAGTGACCGCCTGCCCGATCTCTTTGGCGGCCAGTACCGACTCAGGCGTTTCGTCTGTGCTTGGTTCGTTTCTGGGACGAAAAGTTTCATCGTCATCGTCTTTAGGGCCCAAGGCGCTGTCTGATACCGTGCGGTCGCGCTTCATGTCGAGCAGAAACTTCTTCGCCGTATTCACCGCAATGCGGTACAGCCAGGTGTAGAACTGGGCATCGCCGCGAAACTGGTGCAAGGCCCGGTAGGCGCGGATAAAGGTTTCCTGCGCAATGTCTTCCACGATATCCACGTCGCGCACCATGCGGCCAATCAGTCGCTCGACCCGGCGCTGGTATTTGATCACCAGCAACTCGAACGCGCGTTGATCACCGGCGACGGTGCGCTCCACCAGCATGGCGTCGCTGTCGGGCTCGCGGGGTAACTCTGCACTTGGTGGCACATCGTCCGTCATGGCGCGGCCCCATCGGCATCCGGGGTTGACGCGGCCGGTCTAGGCGCAAACACCGCGCGCCGCAGCGCCAGCCAGCGCGCTGGCAGAGTACGTCGCTCAGGCCAAATCCATAGCGGGTGATCCTGTGGCGGGCGTAACTGCAGCAACAAGACACTCTGGCTGTCCAGCACCGCACTCACAGCCACCTGCCGGGCTTGCTCGCCCGACGCCCAGAGCCAGGTCTTTGTGTCCCAAGTGAGCAGGCCAGCAGGCGATCGCAACCAGGTTCGGATGGCCACGCTGGCGGTCGCCAGCCATAGCCCTGCCGCAGCCAGCAGACGCAAGCCAGGTTGATCAGACTGCATGAACCACACTGCGAGGCTGCTGGCACCGGCTGCCAGCACTGCCGCCAACAGCCAGCCCTGAAAACGCGAACGCCCCACCGGGTAGCTGACCGCTGGGGCGTTGTACATGGAACAAGAAACGTTGAGAAGGGCGAATCCCGCGATCAGTGGCGGTCAAGGTGCGCGCTTGAAAACCAGCGAGCCGTTGGTACCACCAAAGCCAAAGTTGTTTTTGATGGCCACATCAATTTTCATATCCCGGGCGGTGTTGGCGCAGTAGTCGAGGTCGCAGTCGGGGTCAGGATTGAAGAGGTTGATGGTGGGCGGGCTCTTTTGGTGGTACAGCGCCAGCACGGTCACCACCGACTCCAGGCCGCCAGCACCACCGAGCAGGTGCCCGGTCATGGATTTGGTGGAGTTCACCACAGTCTTGTAGGCGTGGTCACCGAGCGCTGCCTTGATGGCATTGGACTCGTTGGCATCACCCAGGGGCGTGGAGGTGCCGTGGGCGTTCACATAGTCGATCTGGTCAACGTTCACACCAGCGTTCTTCATGGCGCTGACCATGGCGCGGCGCGGGCCGTCCATGTTGGGGGCGGTCATGTGACCGGCATCAGCACTCATGCCAAAACCTGCCAGTTCGGCGTAAATTTTGGCGCCACGCGCTTTGGCGTGCTCGTATTCTTCCAGCACCATGACGCCTGCGCCTTCGCCCAGCACAAAACCGTCGCGGTCACGATCCCACGGGCGCGACGCGGTGGTTGGGTCGTCATTGCGGGTGCTCAAGGCGCGCATGGAGGCAAAGCCGCCCACACCCAGCGGCGAGATGGAAGCCTCGGCACCACCCGCCACCACCACATCGGCGTCACCGTATTCGATCATGCGCCCGGCCTGGCCAATGCAGTGCAAGCCGGTGGTGCAGGCAGTCACGATGGCGAGGTTTGGACCCTTGAAGCCAAAGCGGATGGACACATGCCCGGCAATCATGTTGACAATGGTCGAGGGCACAAAAAATGGCGAAATACGCCGCGCGCCACGCTGCATGTACTCGGAGTGCATGTGCTCGATCATCGGCAAACCGCCGATTCCGGAGCCGATCACGCAGCCAATGCGGGTGGCCAGCTCATCATCCAGGGCGTCACCAGTAGGCAAACCAGCGTCGGCAACCGCTTGGGCCGCAGCCGCAATGCCGTAGTGGATGAAACTGTCCATGGTGCGCGCCTCTTTGGCGCTCATGTAAGTCTCAACCTCAAAACCCTTCACTTCACCGGCCAACCTGGCGCTGAAGGTGGAAGGATCGAATTTGGTGATCAGGCCAATGCCCGACTGGCCAGCCAGCAGGTTCGCCCAAGCAGAGTCAACCGTGTTTCCAACGGGACTGATACAACCTAAACCGGTAACAACGACGCGACGACGGGACATATGGATTTTGCAGTCAGGGTTCGTCTGTGAAAGGCCTAACGCCTGCTTCAGGCATCAGGCTGTGAAATTCTCGGCATTCGGAGCTTCCGCAGCAAGTGCGTTGCCCCCGAAAGCGCAGGTGGCACCGAGGTGGCGCCAACCTGGGTGGAATGCTTACGCTTTTTTGTGCGTCATCGCATAGTCCACAGCGTTTTGCACTGTGGTGATCTTTTCAGCATCTTCGTCAGGGATTTCAATGCCGAACTCGTCTTCGAGGGCCATCACCAACTCCACGGTGTCGAGTGAATCGGCACCCAAGTCAGCCACAAAAGATTTTTCGTTGGTGACTTGTGACTCTTCGACGCCGAGTTGTTCGGCAATGATTTTTTTAACGCGTGCTTCAATATCGCTCATGAGTTCCCTCAAAGGGTTGTAAAAAGATCCGTCATTTTAACCGGACGGATATGGCGGCTGGATTGCTCCGATTTATACACTGATCAGACCATGAACATGCCACCATTGACATGCAATTCTTGGCCAGTGACGTAAGACGCTTGCGGTGAGGCCAAATACGCGACCGCATGCGCGATATCTGATGGCTTACCCAGGCGGCCCAGCGGAATCTGCCCCAACAAGGCCTTGTGCTGCTCTGGCGCCAAACCAGCCGTCATGTCGGTCTCGATGAACCCCGGGGCAATGCAATTGACCGTGATGTTGCGTGAACCCAGCTCCCGCGCCAGCGCACGGGTCATGCCCGCCACGCCTGCCTTGGCTGCAGCGTAATTTGCCTGGCCCGGATTGCCGGACGCGCCCACCACCGAGGTGATGCTGATGATGCGGCCATAGCGCTGGCGCGTCATGGTGCGCATCACGGCGCGGCTCATCCTGAAAACCGCCTTGAGATTGGTGTCGAGTACCGCATCCCACTCGTCGTCTTTCATACGCATGGCCAGGTTGTCGCGGGTGATGCCGGCGTTGTTGACCAGAATCTGCAAGCCACCATGCGCTTTCACCATGCTGTCAATCAGCGCATCGACGCCAGCGGCGTCGTTGACATTCAGGCATTTGCCGCTGCAGCCTTCAAAAGCGGCCAGCGCCTGGCTGATTTTGGCGGCGCCGTCGTCGGTGGTGGCGGTGCCAATCACCTTCAGGCCAAGATGCGCCAGTTGCAAAGCAATGGCTGCGCCAATACCGCGCGAGGCGCCGGTGACCAGGGCGACTTGCCCGGCAAAAGTCAGTTCGCTCATAGCTACATCCATACCCATCAGGCTTGCGAAAGCGTTGTTTTGACGTCTGCCAGACTGGCTGCGTCAAACAGCGCCAGACCTTGCATGTCGGCGGCAATACGTTTGGTCATTCCCGCCAACACCTTGCCCGGACCACATTCCACCACGGTCGACAAGCCACGCGCCTGCAGAGCTTGCACACACTCCACCCAGCGCACCGGGCCAAACGCCTGGCGCACCAGCGCGTCACGAATGCGCGCAGGGTCTTGCTCCACCGCCACATCGATGTTGTTGATCACCGGAATCTGTGGCGCGGCCAACGCAGTCGCGTCGAGCTTGTCCATGAGTTTGAGTGCGGCAGGCTTCATCAGGCTGGAGTGAAACGGCGCTGACACCGGCAGCGGCAGGGCACGCTTGGCGCCTTGGGCCTTAAGTGCCACACACGCCTGCTCGACCGCCGCCTTGGAGCCGGCGATCACGGTTTGACCCGGGTCGTTGAAATTGACCGCTTCCACAACTTCTGAAGCATTTCCGCCGAAAGCACCCGTCACCTCTGCGCAGATAGCTATCACTTTGGAAGCCTCCATGCCCAAAATAGCCGCCATGGCGCCCATGCCGACTGGCACTGCCTCTTGCATCGCCTGGGCGCGAAAACGCACCAGCGGTGCCGCCTGTGCCAGCGTCAGCACACCCGAGGCGACCAGCGCCGAATACTCGCCCAGCGAATGCCCAGCCAGTGCAGCGGGTGCTACACCTACCTCCGCCATCCAGACACGGTAAGCCGCCACACCGGCGACCAACATCACCGGCTGGGTGTTGGTGGTGAGCGCCAGCGCTTCTTTTGGGCCGTTCTTGATCAACGCGCCCAGATCCTCGCCCAGCGCGTCGGAGGCCTCCGCCAAAACGGCCGCAACCTGCGGGTGATCACCCCATGCGTCGAGCATGCCGACCGACTGTGAGCCCTGGCCCGGAAAAACAAAAGCAAATGGTTTCATAAACGTTGCAGAAAGCAATCCAGAAATATATAAGAAATAGGCTTCTAGCCCTTATTGAATAAGCGCGAGTAGCTACAGTTTCAGAAGTACCGAGCCCCACGTGAAACCACCGCCAACCCCCTCCAGCAGCAGGGTTTGGCCCGGTTTGATTTGGCCGGAGCGCACCGCTTTGTCCAGCGCCAGGGGAATCGACGCTGCCGAGGTGTTGCCATGCTGATCGACCGTGACCACCACTTTCTCCATCGGCAGCTTCAGCTTGCGGGCCGTGCTCTGCATGATGCGGATATTGGCCTGGTGGGGCACCAGCCAGTCAATGTCAGCGGCTGTCTTGCCGGCCTTGGTCATGACTGCACGCGCTGTTTCGTCCAGCAAACCCACCGCCAGTTTGAACACGGCCTGGCCGTCCATGCGCAACAAAGGTTCGCCCTGAACTTTTCCACCCGCCACATGACCGGGCACATACAAGATGTTGGTGTACTTGCCATCAGCATGGAGATCGGTGGCCAAAATACCTGGCTCCTCGGAGGCTTCCAGCACCACGGCGCCAGCGCCGTCACCAAACAGCACACAGGTGGTGCGGTCCTGAAAGTCCAGAAGGCGCGAAAAAATCTCAGCGCCCACCACCAAAGCACGCCGAGCGGACCCGGCCTTGATCATCGCGTCGGCCACAGCCAGCGCGTAGATGAAACCACTGCACACCGCCTGCACATCAAAAGCCGCGCCACCGGCGGCACCCAGCTTGCCTTGCAAAATGCTGGCAGTCGACGGAAACACCATGTCTGGTGTGGAGGTACCAACGATGATCAGGTCAATATCCTGCGCGGTCACACCAGCGGCCTGCAGGGCGTGCTGGCAAGCCTGCAAGGCCATATCGCTGCATGCCATACCAGGCGCGGCAAAGTGACGCGCCCGGATGCCTGTGCGATCCACAATCCATTCGTCGCTGCTCTCTACGCCTTGCGCTGCCAGTTGGCTGACGAGGTCAGCATTGGTCAAACGATTTGGCGGCAAATAGCTACCAGTTCCGGTGATGCGTGCGTAAGTGTTCATAAATCAGGCTAAAACAGCGACTTGGCTCAATTCTCTTTGGTCTGCCGGCACCAACAACGGGGCCGCATGGGCGATGCGAATGCGCACCTGCCCCAGCAGATCATTGCGGGCCGCATCATACGCCCGAGCCAAAGCGAAACCAAACGCCACCTCGTCGGCCGAGCCGTGACTCTTAAACACCAGACCGCGTAAGCCCAGCAAGGCGCCGCCGTTGTAACGTCGATGATCCATACGCTTTTTAAGCGCTGATATGACCGGGTAAGCCATCAAAGCCGACACTTTGGTGAAGATGTTGCGGGAGAACTCTCTTTTCAGGAAGTCCACGATCATCCCGGCCAGGCCCTCGCTGGCTTTCAATGCCACGTTGCCGACAAAGCCGTCACACACCACGATGTCTGTGGTGCCCTTGAAAATGTCGTTACCTTCGACATTACCGTAAAAATTAAGGTCGCCTGTTTTGCAGGCAATACGCAAAAGTTCACCGGTTTTTTTGATGACTTCGTTACCTTTGATGGCTTCTTCGCCAATGTTGAGCAAACCCACCGTGGGATTTTCGTTGCCGCTGAGCACCGACACCAGGGCCGAACCCATCACCGCAAACTGCACCAGATGCTCGGCAGTGCAATCCACGTTGGCACCCATGTCCAGCACGGTGGTGCCCAAACCTTTGGCATTAGGGATTTGGCCCGCAATTGCCGGGCGGTCAATGCCGTCCAGCGTTTTGAGAACATAACGCGAGATGGCCATCAGTGCACCGGTGTTGCCAGCAGACACCACCGCTTGCGCTGCACCTTCCTTCACATGGGTGATGGCGACCCGCATGGACGAGTTCTTCTTGCGCCGCAAGGCCACTTCCAGCGAATCCTCCATGGTGACCACCTCGCTGGCCGACACCACAGTGGCCCGTGCATGGCTGAAGTTTTTCAAGCTCTCAGGCAAACCCACCATGATCAGCCGGGCCTCT
>Ga0209181_10002776_pt1 | contig 28174 bp, 27 predicted proteins | sample MAT05_FD_187208 | JGI IMG/M metagenome (GOLD analysis project Ga0209181, IMG submission 187208) | Freshwater microbial communities from Lake Fryxell liftoff mats and glacier meltwater in Antarctica - MAT-05 (SPAdes) (version 2) | ecosystem: Environmental > Aquatic > Freshwater > Ice > Liftoff...
GGCCGACCCAGACTGGCTGCAATCGCGGCAGGCTTAAATCCTTGCTGAAGTTGCGTTTGAATTAAGGTGCGCTCAGCCAGTGTGATGTGTTTGTATGTTTTTACCATCGCAACATTCTTTCATGAAGAATGTTGCACTTGGAAATCGAGCGGGCCCGGCGTATTGCGAGATACGTCGACAGAGAACTGTGGGTTAAGTGAGTAAGGCTTTGCTGCGACTGCTGCAAGGAATTGACCCTCAGTAGTCACACCTGCCCACGCCCCGCAGGAAGTCCTTTTGAAGAACCCTGTTCTCATCCACAACAAATACGCCCACAGACCTGAGATATACCGAATTACATACGTAAGGAATTCTGCCTCCCTACTCTTTTTATCTGATTATCAGTTGACACCCTTCATGTTATTCACGAAAATGAGAATCGTTATCACTCGTATCAAGGAGAGGTTTCATGTGCGAGTTAGTTAAGAAGGTACTAGCCTAAGTGGCTACAAGACGCACGTGGCGCAATCCTCTCGGCAGTGCGTTTTGATCTATTTCACTAGGAACAAGATGTATCTGGAGAGCCGCATCCACATTGCCTCGCAGGGCAGTCGCCTGCTAACAAATAATATTTCCGCAGCAATTATGGTGAGCGTTTGCTGGTTGGTGTTTTACGTTTGGCCAATGGTTAAGTAGGACTCTTAATTTACGGAGAGGAACACATTATGTATGTCTGCATATGCAAAGAAGTCACCGATCGAGATATTAAACGTGCCGTTGCACAAGGTGCTTGTACGCTACGTGACTTACGGAACACTTTGGGTGTAGCTACAGAATGTGGTCGATGCGGAGACTGTGCCCGCTCTGTTCTCAAAGAAGCGAAACAAACGCTGCAAGAGGAATCCTACTGCCGCCCTACAAGCAACGGACTCAGCTTGGTTTAGGTACAATCCTAAATGCTAGCTCGCGAATTACAACAAGATAATTAGAGGAAACACATGAAGGGTGATAAAAAAGTTTTGCAGCTTTTGAACAAAGCACTATCCAATGAGCTCACTGCTATCAATCAATATTTTCTGCATGCCCGCATGTACAAGAACTGGGGATTCAGCAAGCTAGCTAAAAAAGAATACGAGGAATCTATCGGCGAAATGAAACATGCCGACAAGCTTATTGAGCGTGTCTTGTTTTTAGAAGGCTTGCCAAACTTACAAGACCTACACAAACTGATGATCGGCGAAAATGTTCCCGAGATGCTAGGTTGCGACCTAAAGCTAGAGTCCTCCGCCCGTTTGACCACCATGCAGGCAATCTCACAGTGCGAAGTAGTCAATGACTATGTAACAAGAGAAATATTCGAAAAAATCTTAGAAGACACAGAAGAACATATCGACTGGCTAGAAACCCAATTAGACCTAATTGGTAAAGTTGGTTTGCAAAATTATTTGCAGACGCAGATGGAAGAAGTCAGCTAATAGGGGCATTAGTAAACAGGGAGACTGTGTTGAATAGGAAGGGACTTGACCTGTCACAAGAAGTACTTGCTGGCGAAGCTGGGCTAAACCAGAAGTAAATTAGTCTGCCTTAAAAGCTTTCCATGAGGCAGGACTTAGAAACGTTCTGCTCTATAGCGTTGAAGCCCTAGCAGGCTTAATCTCCCAGATCTTTCCGCCCCTCTTGCACTGCAAGCACTTATGCCACTTTCATTTAGACGGATTTGTGAGGGCGAGATACTTGAAACCCGAAATGCGCAAGGGGCTACAAAAAATTGTAACCCCTTGAGTTTCTGGTGCCGCTTGACGGAATCGAACTGTCGACCTTTTCATTACGAATGAACTGCTCTACCAACTGAGCTAAAGCGGCAAGATCTTTACTACTTGATGACGAATTGTTGACCTACAAACTGACTACAAAAATACGTAGCGTCAATTATATATTATAAGAAAGCTAAAAATGGATAAATACGCAGCGCCCTCAACAGACACCTTAATATTAATTCTTACTCGCCATTAATCTCCTTTGCTTTACCGTTGGTCGGCAAAGGGTTTGCACTTATTTAGAATCAAGTGTTAAATCAAAATCAATAGATGTAGTACATCTAAAGATCACCACAAAACAAACAAATAAAATCTTTAAACCTGAACCAAAAAAGAGTGTATGAATATTATGATCATGCGAAAACATAGCGGTTTCACTTTGATAGAACTCATGATAGTTGTAGCTGTTGTGGGGATCTTGGCCACAATCGCACTCCCTTCTTATACAGATTATATAAAACGCGGCAAGATTGTAGAGGCGACCTCTCAACTCTCTACGCTCAGAGTAAGAATGGAGCAATTTTATCAAGACAACCGTAACTACGGTACTGCAGCTGGCTGTGGGGTAACTATGCCGATTGCTCCTGCAGTCAAAAATTTTATATTTACCTGCGTAACTGCTGGACAAACTTATACGATGACAGCAACAGGAGTGCTTACCGAAGCCATGAATGGCTTTACCTACACAGTTGATGAAAACAATAATCGTAGAACTACTTCGCTTCCCACCGGGTGGACGGGCGCATCAGCAACAAGTGTGTGTTGGGTTAACAAAAAGGGCGGGACATGCTAACTTCCAGTAAAAAGGAAGGGTTTTCGCTTATCGAGCTCATGATTACGATAGGCGTGTTGTCGTTAATGCTCTTGATAGCATTGCCAAGCATGACAGATTGGTTGCAAACCGCACAAATTCGTACGGCCGCAGAAACTGCATTATCCGGGATCCAGCAAGCCCGTTCGGAAGCAATTAGTAGAAACTCGTTAGTCCGATTTCAGTTTGTTACAAATTTAAGCAGTACTTGCGCACTAGATAGTGCGGGTCCCGACTGGGTGGTGAGTATGGATGATGCAAACGGTCTGTGTGATGTTGCATTTTCTGATACTACTTCCCCGCGCATCCGGCAAACGAAGCTAGGTGCAGAGGGTGCTCCCAATTCTACAGTCTCTGCTACTGGCGCAGGTTTACCTGCCTCAGTTATCGTGTTCAATGGCATTGGCCGCGTTTCTGGGGCTGGCAATATAGATGTCATTGATATTGCTAATCCTACAGGCGGGGCATGCCAACATGCAGCTAGTGCCGGGCCAATGCGTTGTTTGCGCATTCAAATAGCTCCGGGTGGTGATGTTCGACTTTGTGATCCGAAGGTGAATGATGCAACCGATATCCGTATTTGCTAAAGCTCGATTAAAGACAAACATTAAGGTTCAGTCAGGCGTTACCCTGATTGAATGCCTGGTGGCGATTCTTATTTTTTCCCTGGGCATCATAGGCATGATAGGGCTACAAGCATCTGCGATTAGAAACACAATGGAAGCTGATTACCGTGTTAAAGCCAGTTATTTGGCGAATCAGATCATTGGCACTATGTGGACTGATCGCACCAATCTTGCTATTTACGACACAACTTCAGGGAGCGCTAATACAAAGCTAGCTGCTTGGAAGGCTCTAGTTTCGACGACATTACCCGATGCAACTGCAACTCTTACAAACAAGCCCACAATTTCAGTAGTTGGCACCCAAGTTGATGTAACTGTAAATTGGCAAAAAGCAGGGGAGTTGACACCACACAGATTCAAAATACGAGCATACATAAATGGGCCAACATAAAAATATCGCCAGTCGAAATCGCATTTCATTGGGCTTAACCCAAACAGGGTTTACCATGGTTGAGCTTATGGTTGCCTTAGTGATTGGGTTGATTGGGATGCTAATCATCACCGAAACTCTGATCGTGAATGAACGATTTAAAAGAAGTTCAGTTAGTGCAGGTGATGCGCAAACTAACGGAGCACTTTCTCTCTCAGCGATAGAACGGGATGTGCGTATGGCTGGCGCGGGTATCGCTCACAGTCAAATACTTGGGTGCAACCCACTTCAGTTTTATTGGGACCAAGCTCCACTCGGCCCCATTTATTCAAAACCTGCCAACCCAACTTCAACATTACCAAGTTTTACAATAGCTCCTGCTGTAATTGAGGAAGGTGGGGGCAATCCTGACTCCATCACGATTATGTATGCAAATGAGGGGCAAAGGCTTACTCCTGGCAGATTACGCTCCAATATGGCAAATGGAACTTCTGATTTAAAATTAGATGAAGTCGCAGGTTTTGCTACTGACAACGTGGTAATTGTGTCGCAGTCAGCAACTTGCACAATGATGCAAGTTACTCAAGTGGAGTTAGGTTCTGCTATTTCCCTCCACCATAGCCCTACGGGGACTAATTACAACCCCCCAGTTTTAGGCAGTCTTTTTCCTGCATATACCACAGGTGCCCTAGTTTTTAATATGGGGAAACCCGTTGTTCGTCGTTACGAAATAACGAATGGAAGTTTATTCCTTACCAATTATTTCGAGATGCCTGCCGTAGGCAACATTCCTGTATTTAATAACACAGCCCAACTAATCTACAACAACATTGTCGATTTTCAAGCCCAATACGGCAAGGATAATGGTGCAGGTGGAGGTACCGCTGGCGACGGAATAATTGATGAATATGACAGCACCTCACCCACTACTTCGCTGGGATGGCAACAAGTTTTAGCCGTACGCATCGGCCTATTGGCCCGAAGTACCAATAGGGAAAAAGGATCTGGAAGCCCCTCAGTATGTACCGCCACAACTGTAATCCCTACATGGTTAGGGGGAAATTTAAAAATTCCAGAGGGTGTGCCTAGCTGTTTCAAATACCGCGTTTTTGAAACCGTTGTTCCATTACGAAATATGATGTGGAGGGAATCATGAATTCGCATCGTCAACGTGGTGTAGTTTTGTTCGTCGCACTAGTTGTATTGGTTGCGCTTATGGTAGCCGGCATAGCCTTAATGCGTTCTGTTGACATCAACACCTTAATAGCCGGTAACCTCGCTTTCAGACAAAGTGCAACCTCAGCGGCTGATCGTGGAATTGAGGCAGCTCGTACTTGGCTTAGCGCTAATGCAGTAGGTGCCACCTTAAATTCTGACATTGCAGCAAGTGCCTATTATGCTAACTGGCAGAATTGGGATTACACCGCCAGTGATCCTGTTATAGCGGACTTTAACTGGACTACCGCTACCGATTTGTCTAACGATGGCACAGGGAACTCAGTGCAATATGTTATCCACAGACTATGCGACTTAGCTGGACAACCGACTACTGTTAACTGTGTTAAAACAAGTGCGGGCGGCACAGCTGCAAGTACGCATGGGCCAACCGGATATGGTTCCGCTCCGTTATCTGCGACAAGTCAAGTCTATTACCGCGTCACCGTACGTGTTTCTGGCCCCCGTAATACGATTAGTTACGTTCAGTCCTTAGTCAATTAGTTATCCGAGTAATTGTATTAATCTGCTACTGGAGATTTAAAAATGAAGACAACCTATCCATCATTAAGGTACAACCGCCTGCTCCTTGCATTGGTAGGTGTCTTTGGTTTTGTTGTAACTGCACAAACAGCACCAACCGACATTTCTAATGAACCGCTTGGTAATCCTATCAGCAGTACAAAACCGAATATTATGTTTATTTTGGATGACTCAGGCTCTATGGGATGGGATTTCTCACCAGATTACATGGGTGACGATGAAACCGATGAAAGCTCTCCTAACGTTTGCTTCGATCATAAAGATGATGACGACAAAATAACCTCTTGGATCACTACGACCAATGTCTCGGCCGAAAACGCCAAATTAAAACAGTGTCGCTTGGGTGATGTGCCTTATATGTCTCCCCAGTTCAATAAGCAATATTACAACCCTACTATTTATTATCGTCCAGCTGTGAATTATGACAATAGCGAAATGCTAACACAGAACGCGGCGAACACTTCCGACTGGACATTGGTTCGAACTGATATGTTTAACCAAGCAAATAAGGATCAATTAGATAATGCGATCAACCATACCAATTTAGCTACAGGCTATCCTGACAGGGTTTGGTGCACAACAAAGGCAGACAATAAAAATAATACTGCATTGTGCAAAACAAACCAAGATTACACATACCCCAATGATCGCTTTGGGTATGGAAAAGACAGCAGCGGCAATATTAAATATGTCTTTGGTGCGCCCTACTACTACTTAGCTGCAGCAACTGAGTACTGCACTACCTCGAATTTAACAACTTGTAATGCTCAAGCGGCACCAAATACAACCTATCCATACCCAGCCATAAGCAGGTGGTGTACGAACTCAGGATTTAGCTCGGCAACCACCACCCCTGCCTGCCTTAGCAAGCGGGTAGATACGAAGACTTATGGAAGAGCGTTCGGGCGGGTTCACAATACCTCTGGTCCTACTCCTGCCATTTCTTCTTACGCCACCATCACTGTAACCGCAGGACCGAGTTCTTTGGCAGGTATCTCATCTATCAAAATTAATGGTGTAAGTGTTTTAAGTGCAAGTGCGTCTTACGGGCCGATCAATGGTGTGACTTTGTCAGGCGGGAATATTGTGGCCAGTTCGGGTACGGACAGTAGTGACGAACAAAATTCTGTGGCCGCGGCTATTCAAAGAGGTTTAAATGGAGTAACTGACGGCACATATACTTATACTGCAACAAACTCAGGAAATACTGTTTTTTTAGCTGCAACTCCAGCTGGTAGTGGCCCCAATGGTAGGGGCATCATCGTAACTCCAACCAATGTCAGCACTACTGCAGCAAAATATAACTTGAAAGTAACAAAGGTTGTATTGTCTTCCTCAATCACGGCTTTGAAGGTTGACTCGATAAATATTATCGGTGGCGCTGTATCTTGCAACTATGCAGACACTGCGACTAATCGCAATAGCTGCGCTACTGCTATCGCCGCTGCTATCAACAGTTACGCCTCTTCTCCAGAATACACAGCAACAGCCACAACCGACACCGTTACAATTACAGCGCCTCTCTCGCTTGGAAGCTCAGCAAACGGTTGGTCAGTACAGAAAACCGGTACAGTGACCACCTCCACGGGCAATATGAATGGCGGAGTAACGAATTCGCCACTTACAACGACGGCCATCTCTTTCTCAGGTGGGGAAGAAGTAACAACCGCAGTAGCGCCAAGACGCACTATGGTATTCCCCTTTACTAGAGTGAATATTATTTCAGGGCAAAATTATCCTAAAGCAAATGATCGCTCAGACTGCATTACAACCGCTGGCCTATGCACATACGCTGAAGAAATGACTAATTTCGCCAACTGGTATACCTATTACCGCACACGTATGCAAATGATGAAGAGCGCTGCCGGACATGCTTTTATTCCGGTCTCGGATAAGTATCGCGTGGGGTTTATTACTATCAATCCCGGCAGCACAATTTCAGCGAGCAAATATCTAAAAATAGACGACTTTACCGACGGTGAAAGTGGTCAACGTGATAAGTGGTACACCAAGTTCTATGGTCAAGCTATCAATGGCTCCACACCTTTGCGTGAGGCGCTTTCTAGAGTGGGCTGGATATTTGGCGGAAAATTTGGAACCGGATTAACGACTGGTTTAACCGCAGCAACAGATGATCCAGTTTTGTACTCATGTCAGCCAAACTTCGCTATTCTCAGTTCTGACGGATATTGGAATGGCAATGCGGGGAAAAAGTTGGATGGCTCCGCGGTAGGCAATCAGGACGGAGTTAACTCAGGGTATTCGAAACGCATCGACGGTGCCTTGGATGCAAACAATGCTTCGAACACCCTTTCGGACGTGGCCCTTTATTATTATAAAACCGACTTGCGAACCGCTATGACCGACAATGTGCCGCAAAGTGGACGCGATAAGGCGCAACATCAACACATGACCACCTTCACTCTTGGCTTGGGGTTGGATGGCTACTTGAACTATCTCCCTAATTACGATGACCCCAGTCTTACAACAGGTGATTTTTACGCCATTAAACAGGGCACTTTAAATTGGCCCACCCCTGTAGCTGAGACTCCCTCAGCTTTGGATGACCTTTGGCACGCCGCCGTTAATGGTCGAGGTAAATTTTTTAGTGCCAGCAATCCAGCTGACTTAGCTAAAGGTCTGTCAGAAACCTTAGCGACACTTAAACAAAGCGTTGGAGCTGGTGCTGCGGCCGCCACCAGTAATTTGCAACCTGTAGCAGGCGATAACTTTGCTTTTACAGCACAATATGAAACAGTCAAATGGGTTGGCGATCTCAAAGCCAAAACCATCGACTTAAGTACTGGAACGGTTTCAAACGTTCCGCTTTGGTCTGCACAAGAGAAGTTAGACAACACTTTATTTACATCGCGAAAAATTTATCTTTTAGACAGTGCGGATACAACGGGTAATCAACTGAGGAATTTTTGCTGGACTGCAGGTGATCTTGTACCAGGATGTACCGATGGTGCAGGCTTAACTCCAACAGAACAAGCCTATTTCAATCCCAACACACTCGTTCAGTACTCTGGCTGGACCGCTTTACAAAAGGCAGCTGCTACAGGTCTAAACTTAGTAAATTACTTACGAGGCGATAAAAGTTTAGAGACAACGTCAGCTGGACTTGATACTGATTTATACCGCAACCGCGCTCACATACTTGGCGACATCGCTGCTGCACAGCCTGCCTATGTGAAAGCTTCAAGTTTTAATTACACGGACACGGGTTACACCGCTTTTAAAACCTGTACTAGCGGCCTTCCTACTGGGTCTTCCATCACTTGTCCATCCACATTCCCCTTATCACCAAACGCAAGACGGGCTACCGTATATGCAGGGGCGAACGATGGCATGTTGCATGCCTTTGAAACTGATGTAAACACTAACCCTTACTACCAAACAGGCGGTATCTCCACTGTTATAACTACAGATGATACTTTTACAGGAAATAATAACGGGAATGGTGTGGAACGATGGGCATATATGCCAAGCGCAGTCTTGCCAAACTTAAAAAAATTGGCTGAAGACCCTTACACACATCGGTTTTTTGTTGACGGCAGCCCTACAGCTGGAGATGTCTGTACTTCCTCCCCATGTGTTGGACTAAATGATTGGCGCACGATCCTTGTTGGAGGACTCAATTCAGGGGGGCGCGGTTATTATGCGCTAGACATTACAAATCCCGATGTACCAAAAGGGTTATGGGAGTTTTCATCAGGGGCTGTATGCTTAACAGATGCTCAAGCGAATGAGGGTACCTTTAGCAGTGACTGCCATCTTGGTTACACTTATGGGAACCCTCTAATAACAAAAATTAAACCCGACAACAAGTGGGTGGTTATTGTTACCTCCGGTTACAATAATTACAATCCGGGCGATGGTAAAGGTTATCTCTATGTACTCGATGCTATCACTGGAAAAATACTCCGGCGTATGACCACTGGGGTCGGAGACAACGGAACCTCCCCAAGTTTTATAGAATCCCCAAGTGGCCTTGCAAAAATTAATGCTTGGGTCGACAACAGCCTGGCAAATAATACGACCCTTGCTGTGTATGGTGGTGACTTGCTAGGCAACTTATGGAAGTTTAGTTTAGATCCTGATAGTGCACCTTGGACAGTTACAAAACTAGCGCAGGTTACAGATGCTAGTAGTAATCCGCAACCAATAACGGTCAAACCTGAAATTGGAGGTGTAGGTACAAAACGCATTGTCCTTTTTGGAACAGGTAAGTTTTTAGGTGATGATGACAAAACCGATACTAGGGGTCAGTCTGTGTATGCCATAGGGGATGATGGCGTGAGTACTACTATTGTTCGTAGCGATCTAGTGTTGCAAACAATGGAAGTAACTACAGCGGCAACTAGGGGCGTAACAACCACTAATGCGGTTGACTGGACAACGGGCAAGGGCTGGTATGTTGATTTGCCTGACTCTGGTGAGCGTGTGAACGTTGACCCTCAATTGCAACTTGGCACTTTAGTTGTTGCCTCAAATGTGCCTTCGTCAGATTCTTGTACTGCGGGTGGTTACAGTTGGCTTAATTATTTTGATTATAAAACTGGGCGCTTTGTGCTAAACACACCAGCTACAAAACTGGCTTCTTCTCTTATAGTAGGTATGAATGTTGTGGTGCTCCCCGGAGGCAAAGTGGTAGCAATTGTTACTACGGGTGATAATCAGCAACCGACTGTAGAACCCCCAATTCCACCATCATCTTTCCAAGGAAGACGCGTTCTTTGGAGAGAACTCGTAGATGAACAATAATAAAGGTAAGGTACAGACCTAAAGCACTGTGAGTATTGGAAATAGCAACCGTAATTATTTACATTTATATAAAGCAGTTGCTTTTTCCATGCTGCTCCATCTAACAGTGGTACTGCTTGGAGACACGTTGGGCAACTCCCCGGATGGGGGGGCGGTAATAAGCAATATACGCCCCCCCGCACGGCAAGTAGGTAAGCTTTCTGTGTCATGGCGCCAGCCTAACAACTCCGTATTATCCCCACTCGCTGAAACACCCGACTCGCAATATTCTCCCCTTTTAAGTTCTGAGGAATTAAAGTCGGTAGGCGTCAGTGAGCCTACGGAACTGATTCCAATATTAAAGTTACCGAGTGAATATCTAACAAGTTTATATCTGGATGTACGACCAGCAATTCGAACCCCCGTAAATATAAGTTATCCCGATGCACCTGACACGAAAGCTGAAAGAACTGTACTTACAATATTGATTAATGAGGAAGGAAGTGTCGATTCAGTTCTTGTAGCGTCTCAAGCTAACTCAACCGTCTTTGAGGAAATTGCCCGACAAGCATTTTTGTTGGCTTTATTTACACCAGGAATAAAAAAAGGGGTCGCTGTTAAAAGCAAAATTACTATTGAGATTCTATCCACTGCCGGGAATGAACTAAATTCAAAATAGAAAAACTTGATCAAGAATTGTTAATCTGCAATTCCTTCGGCAATGCAAACACCACGTTTTCCAAGCTCCCGTCTAACTGCTTTACTGCCCCGCCACCTAAAGCCTTCAAGCGATCTATAACCTCACTGACTAATACTTCGGGGGCTGAAGCACCGGCGGTTACGCCGATATGTTTTTTGCCTGACAACCACTCTGGCTTTATCTCACCGGCGTTATCGACGAGGTAAGATTCAACACCACGATTTCTCGCGACCTCACAAAGTCGATTCGAGTTAGAACTATTCGGTGAGCCAACAACAATAACGAGATCGCATTGAGGGGCCATGAATTTCACGGCGTCTTGGCGATTTTGGGTGGCGTAGCAAATATCGTCTTTTTTGGGTCCGGCTATATCAGGGAATCGGCTTCTGAGTGCGGTGACAATAGAAGCTGCATCATCTACTGAGAGGGTTGTCTGTGTGACATAAGCAAGGTGATTTTCGTCTTTCACCTTCAAGCTAAGCACATCTTCTACACTCTCAACTAAATACATCCCACCCGCGGCTTGTCCCATCGTACCTTCCACCTCTGGGTGTCCGCGATGACCGATCATGATAATTTCACGACCTGCATCGCGCATACGTGCCACCTCGTTATGCACCTTCGTCACCAAGGGGCATGTTGCGTCGAACACGCGCAAGGTGCGTTGTCCTGCTTCCTGGCGAACGACTTGCGAGACGCCATGGGCGCTGAAAATTACGGTTGCGCCATCGGGCACTTCATCAAGCTCTTCGACAAAAATCGCGCCTTTATTACGAAGATCATCAACAACAAATTTGTTATGCACGACTTCATGCCGCACATAAATCGGCGCTCCATAAAGTGTCAGTGCACGTTCAACAATTTCAATCGCACGCTCAACGCCTGCACAGAATCCGCGTGGATTCGCTAGAAGAATGTCCATTATAAAATTCCGATAATTTCAACTTCAAACATGATTGGTTTGCCTGCGAGCGGGTGGTTAAAGTCAATGAGGGCTGACTCCTTGCCCAATTCTCGCACTACGCCGGTATAGATGCCCCCGTTGGGTGCCTTCATTTCGATCAATGCCAGTTCTTTGAGTTCCGCCGCTTGCGGTATTTCGCTATAGGCGAAACGCTGCATCAACTGCGGGTTATGTTCGCCAAAGCCTTGTTCCGGCTTCAGGGTAAAAACTTGGCGTCCGCCCCCTACAGGCAAGCCAATTACACAAGCTTCTAACATGGGGGCCAGTTCCCCGTTGCCAAGCTGCAATGTCGCTGGGGTTGCGCCAAAGGTGCTCACTAGATCAGTTCCATCCAGCGTTGCCACTCGATAGTGCAGGGTCACAAGATTACCCGCTTCCACATTAACTTGAGATTGTGTCATTTGGAAGCCTCAACCTTACTCGGCATTTGCTGGCCAAAAAACTGCTGCCACAGCATCAAGACCACACCCAGCGTAATGGCTGAATCCGCCAGGTTAAACACGGGCCAATGGTGGAGACCCACATGCACATCCAGGAAATCAATCACTGCGCCATACAAAATACGATCCACCACATTGCCCAGCGCACCACCCAAGATTAGCGCCGCTGCCAACGGAAGTAAGCGCTCTTTAGCATGTTGGCGAATCATGATAACCAGCCACACTGAAATCACCAGCGCTAGCACCACAAAAAACCAGCGTTGCCAACCCCCTGCATTCGCCAGAAAACTGAATGCCGCTCCTGCGTTGTACACCAACACTAGATTAAAGAACGAGGTTACCTCTATGCTGCGGCCAAAATCTAGCTTGAGCAACACCCAAAATTTGCTGAGTTGATCTAGCGCAATCACGACGCCACTCAAAGTGAGCCAGAGAAAAAAATTACGCATGGTGACGTGACTCCCCGGCTCCAAACAAGTTGGCATCGCAACGCCCACATATCTCGGGGTGTTCAGCATTAATACCTACATCTGCACGCCAGTGCCAGCAACGCGCGCACTTGGCATGTGGGCTAGGTATAGCTAATACGCACTCCTCGGCGGCATCACTCACTTTTACCAACGTAGTTTTTGAACAGATTAAAACCAAACGAAGGTCATCACTTAGCGAGGCCAAGTAATCGTGTTTCGCCCCACTCGCCCGAATCTCAACTTCCGCTTGCAACGAAGAACCAATTTTTCCTTCTGCGCGCAATTCTTCCATCACCTTTTGCACATCGGATCGCGCATCACGAATCACCTGCCACCGCGCTATCAGCGTGGCTTCATCGGCTTGCTGCGGCAAGTCATACCACTTGGACAGCATGACGCTATCCTGGGAGTCATTGTCACCAGGGTCTTTGAACAGCACTTGCCAAATTTCTTCTGCCGTAAAGCTCAAGATAGGTGCCATCAAACGTGTCAGTGCTTGCAACATGTGCCACAGCGCACTTTGCGCGGCGCGGCGCGGCACTGAGTCAATCGCCGTGGTGTAGAGCCGATCTTTATATATATCTAAGAAAAACGCACCCAACTCTTCCGAGCAAAACGCTTGTAATGCCTGGGTAACACGAAGGAACTCATAACGCTCGTAATCAGCGGTCACTTCCACCTGGAGCTTGCGTGTAACCGCTAGCGCATACCGATCAATTTCCAACCATTGGTCGACAGGCAATAAGTGTTGCTTGGGGTCAAAGTCGGCTGTGTTTGCCAACAAGAATCGCAGCGTATTACGAATACGACGATACGACTCCACCACACGCTTCAAAATTTCATCGGAGATAGACAACTCGCCTGAATAATCAGTCGCTGCAACCCACAAGCGCAACACTTCCGCGCCTAAAGTGTCGGACACTTTTTGCGGTGCAATGACGTTGCCTTTCGACTTCGACATTTTGTGGCCTTTGCCATCCACCACAAAGCCATGTGTGAGCAAAGCATCGTAAGGCGCACGGCCATCCATTGCACAACCCGTCAGTAAAGACGAATGGAACCAGCCACGATGCTGGTCTGAACCTTCAAGATACAAATCTGCTGGCCACTTGGAGTCCGCAGCATGTTTGCCGCGCAAGACGGTGCTGTGTGTCGTGCCGGAATCAAACCAAACATCGAGGGTGTCACGCATCTTGTCGTATTGATCGGCGTCGTCACCGATCAGTTCGCGCGCATCCAATTTGAACCACGCATCAACGCCCTCTTTTTCAACACGCTGGGCAACTTGTTCCAACAGTTCGGCCGTGCGTGGATGCGGCTCCCCGGTTTCCTTGTTGAGGAAAAAAGGAATCGGCACACCCCAATTACGCTGGCGTGAAATGCACCAGTCAGGCCGATTCACAATCATTGATTTCAAACGCGCCTGACCCCAAGCAGGGAAAAACGTCGTCTCGCCAATTGCCTTCAACGCAGCCTCACGCAAAGTAAGCAGTGTAGGTTTTTTAGCCTCACCATCCATGCGCACAAACCATTGCGTAGTCGCGCGGAAAATAATCGGCGTTTTGTGCCGCCAGCAATGTGGATAGCTGTGCTGAATTTTTTCGTGATTGAGGAGCAAGGATTTTTCGATCAGCGTTTCAATCACTTTAGGATTGGCCTGCCACACATTCAAACCCGCAAAAAGTGGCGTAGAGGCAATAAATGCGCCGTTGTCGCCCACCGGATTCTCAATCGGCAAACCATATTTCCCGCCCACCACATAGTCATCCACACCGTGAGCAGGCGCTGTATGCACAAGGCCCGTACCGGCCTCCAGCGTAACGTGTGTGCCACAAATAATGGGCACTTGCCGCTCGTAAAAAGGATGGTGCACTTTGATGTGTTCCAGCGCGCTGCCCTTGCATTGCGCCAACACGCGCAATGCATCAAGACCAAAACGGGTCAGGCACATCTCCGCCAAATCGTGCGCAAGAATCAACAAACCTTTGCTGGTTTCAATCAAGTCGTACACCAGATCAGGATGAACTGAGATGGCTTCATTTGCGGGTAGCGTCCACGGTGTCGTCGTCCAGATGACGGCAAACGCGGGCTTATCGACCATTACACCAAACGCTTTGCCCAATGCAGCAACATCCACCACCGGAAAAGCAACATCAATCGCATCCGACTTTTTATCTTCGTATTCCACTTCTGCTTCCGCTAAAGCGGAACGGCAATCCAGACACCAGTTCACCGGCTTTAGGCCACGGAACAAATGGCCTTGTGCATGCATCTTGCCGAGGGCGCGAATTTCGTCGGCCTCAGTTTGAAAGTTCATGGTCAGGTACGGATTATCCCAATCCGCTAGAACGCCTATGCGGATGAAGTCCAGCTTCTGCCGCTCCACTTGCTCCGCTGCGTAGGCGCGACATAGTTCACGCACCTTGTCCGCCGGAATACCTTTGCCGTGGAGCTTTTCGATTTGATGCTCAATAGGCAAACCATGACAATCCCAGCCCGGCACAAACGGTGCATCAAAACCCGCCAGCGTTTTGGATCGAACAATAATGTCTTTTAAAATTTTATTAACCGCATGGCCGATATGAATATCGCCATTCGCGTAGGGAGGGCCATCGTGTAACAAGAAGCGAGGACGACCAACCGAAGCTTTACGAATTTTTTCGTAAAGCTTGCCACGCTGCCACTCGGCAACCCACTGCGGCTCGCGCTTTGCCAGATCGCCTTTCATAGGAAAAGGCGTATCGGGAAGGTTTAGTGTTTTTCTATAATCAGCCATTACATGTCCAGTTTTTGCGTGCTATTTTTAGCTTCGTTTGCTTGTTTCGTTGCTTGCTTTTTATTGCTGGGGGTTGGCAATAAAGTAATGTTTTGTTTCTTTCACATCGAGTTCGATTTTTTTACTCAATTCTTCCCAGGAATCAAACTTTTCTTCGTTACGCAATTTGTGTAGAAAATTAACGGTGAGATGCTCCAGGTACAAGTCACCTGAAAAATCGAAAAGGTGCACTTCTAGCTTCCACTCACCCGAATCCGTCACCGTTGGGCGCACACCCAGGCTAGCAACACCTTCTACGAGTTTGCCCTGCATGTCTGGTTGTGAGCTTTGAATCGTCACGACAAATATCCCAGAAAGCGCCGCCTTACGACGCTTAAGCTGAATATTTGCGGTTGCGTATCCCAACTGTCGCCCAATTTTGTCGCCATGTATAACTCGGCCAGAAATGCTGTAGGGACGCCCTAATAAACGAGTTGCCTGTTCGAGATTGCCTTGCTCTAAAGCTTCACGCACCGCAGAGCTTGAAACGCGCTCATCTTCGTAAACCAAAGTTTCCATGGCTTCAGCAGTAAAATCGTACTTCAGCCCGGCCTGTTGAATGGCCTGGAAATTGCCGCTGCGGCCCTTTCCAAAGTGGAAATCATCACCCACAATGAGGTGGCGCACCCCTAAACCTTTGGCAATGCGCTCAACAAACTCATCCGCCGTCATTTGCGCAAATTTTGCATTGAACCCGCATACATAGACTTCATCAACGCCGCACTCGCCCAGCAACTGCAATTTCTCACGCAAGCTGGTAAGCCGCGCGGGTGCTGAATCTGGTGAAAAATACTCGCGTGGATGTGGCTCAAACGTCATCACCGCAGCGGGTAGCCCAAGCTGCTGCGCTTTTGTAGTAAGACGAGCCAACAAGGCACGATGGCCCCGATGCACACCATCGAAATTTCCAATGGTGAGCACGGTGGAATGCTGGTTACGTTGCGGAATGCCGCGAAAAACTTGCATGAGTTTGGGGTTTTTATAAGCGCTTAATTTTGCGTGAAACTGCCAACACACAACGGACTATGACGATACGTCTGATTACATAAGCAAAACCGAAGCTGAGCAAACTCAACTTAGCCGCAAATTATAGCAGCACTCTCTTATCAAGCCCTTCTTGCCTCTGTTTAAGCTCTATTTAGGCTCTGTTTAGGCTCTGTTTAGGCTATTTTTCAGCCCTTTCCAGCCTTTTTTTCAGCCCTTTTCAGGCTCTCTACCGCCCCACTTTATTCACTCTCTCTTGCCTTATTAAACCTAATCCAACTTTGCCAGTTTGGATTTAGCCAGCGGCGGGTTTTTTGACAGGTAGCGTTTAATACCCCGCAAAATCGCCTCCGCCATTTTGTCCTGATAATCTTCATCAATCAGCTTTTTTTCCTCTTCGGGATTGCTGATGAAAGCCGTCTCAATCAAGATAGAAGGAATATCGGGCGCTTTAAGTACCGCAAACCCAGCCAATTCAACTTGGCCCTTATGTAACTTATTGATACCACCCAATTCACTCAACACAGCTTTGCCGAGCTTAAGGCTGTCGGTACTCGTCGCCGTTTGCGAGAGATCGAGAAGCGTGCGCGCCAAATGCGGATCTTTAACACTGAAATTCACGCCACCAATCAGATCGGCTGCGTTTTCACGCTGCGCTAGCCAGCGTGCAGCCGAACTACTGGCCCCAGTTTCTGAAAGCACAAACACTGAAGACCCACGCGCAGTGGGCTTAATGAAGGCATCAGCATGCACAGAAACAAACAAATCTGCTTGCACGCGCCGCGCTTTTTGCACCCGTTGGTGCAGCGGAATGAAGAAATCGCCATCCCGAGTTAGCATGGACCGCATATTCGGCTCGGCATCTATTTTGGCCTTCAGGCGGCGCGACACTTGCAGCGTGACATGCTTTTCATAACTCCCGCCACGCCCTATCGCGCCGGGGTCCTCGCCCCCATGGCCTGGGTCGATAACAATCGTCACCAGCCGCGCTACGTCTAACTTAGGTTCTTTGTTTTCTTTAACTTCCTTGCTATCAAGTTTCTCCGGCTCCGACTTGGGTTCCACCCTAGCCTCCATCTTGGCTTCTATTTTGGAACCAGGCTTCACCTCAGGCTTCACTTTTGGCGGAGGCTTTTCAAGTAAATCTTCTAGCGTTGTGTTGGGCTGCTTTGCGCTTCCCTTACCAGCGCCTCCCTCGAGCGTATCCATCAATGCCAATAGCGGGTCTATCGGCACGGCAGGGTAAAGATCCATCACCAAGCGCGCGCCATAAGTACCCACGGGCTTAAGGGTAAAAACCTGCGGTTTAATTTCAGCCTTCAACTCAATCACCAATCGCACTACGCCTGGCTTGTAACGCCCGGCCCGAATGAGTTTGATATACGGATCAATTTCCGAAATTTTATTGGGGATGTTTTGCAGCACGCTGTTGAACTCAACGCCTGCCAGATCGATCACCAAACGTTCTGGATTTTTAACCACCTGATGAGTGAAGGTAAGTGGTTCTTGGTACTCCAAAGTAACGCGTGTGTAGTCCGCTGCGGGCCAAACACGCACCGCTAGAATACTGGCCGTACTTACGGATGCGAACGAGGATCCTGTGTGGCTCACCAGCAGAGTGAGGGTTGCGCCGGCATATTTTAAAAAATCACGGCGTTGCACTCTTGACAGCTCTGCGGGGATTAAAGGCTTAACGTCGTCAGACATTGCAATCCTGCCTCCGTGTAAGTGTTAATTTCAACTCGTCGCCCCGCTTTAAGAATAGAAAGTGAGATTGATAGATCGGCTGGCGCGAGATACGTTCCCGCTTTTTCTGGCCATTCGACGAGACAAATTGCCTCGCCTTGAAAATATTCGTCGAGACCGGCATCTAAGTATTCTTCTGGCTGATTGAGGCGATAAAAATCAAAGTGATGCAAGTTTAAGCTGGAAACTTCGTACTCCTCAACCAACGTATAGGTGGGGCTCTTCACATTGCCGGTATAACCCAGGCTGCGCAAGACACCACGCACCAACGTCGTCTTGCCGCTGCCTAAATCACCATAAAGGTAAATCACCAGTTTGCGCGACAATGCGGCGGCTAGAGTTGCAGCAAGTGATGCCCCAAGCGCCAAGGTTGCCGACTCGTCTTGGAGTTCGGCTTGCCACTGCTTAACCTCATTGAGGTCTGCGCGGTTATCATCACCGCTAGGAGTTACCTGAGTTACCTGAGTCAAATGAGTCAACTGAGTTAAAAAATGAACCAAAAAGAAATCTCCGATAATTTGACCGATTTTACTGCGCTAGCCCAGCACATTAAACGCTGGGGGAACGAAGTGGGGTTTGCGGCAACCGGTATTACTAACACGGATTTATCAGCCGCCGAAATCGAGCACAACGCGTGGCTTTCCGCCGGTTTTCACGGCGAGATGGATTATATGGCAAGCCACGGTAGCAAGCGCACTCGGCCTGCCGAACTTGTACCCGGAACAATCCGCGTCATTACCGTGCGCATGAACTATCTGCCAGACGCGGAACCTATGCAGCAAGTGTTAACAGATGGATCGCGTGCCGCGATTTCACGCTACGCCCTAGGGCGCGATTATCACAAATTAATGCGTGCGCGCTTGCAAAAACTGGCCGACAAAATTAGTGAGGAGTTGAAGCTAGCCACCCCCGATACAGACTTTCAAAACTTCGGCTACCGCGTCTTTACCGACTCCGCCCCCGTTTTAGAAGTCGCGCTCGCTGAAAAAAGCGGCTTAGGCTGGCGCGGGAAACACAGTTTGCTACTTAATCGCGAGGCGGGTTCGTATTTTTTTCTCGGCGAGATTTATACCAACCTCCCGTTGCCCATCGACGCCCCGCAAGCCGCTCACTGTGGCACATGTACGTCTTGTATCAACATCTGCCCTACCCAAGCCATTGTTGCGCCTTATCAAGTCGATGCGCGGAGATGTATTTCATACCTCACCATCGAGCTAAAAGGCAGCATTCCTAATGAGTTTCGCCCGCTTATCGGCAATCGCGTCTACGGCTGCGACGACTGCCAGATGGTTTGCCCGTGGAATCGCTTCGCCCAGCTCACACAGGAAGCCGACTTCCAAGTGCGGCATGGCCTGGACTCCGTAAAACTCGTGGATTTATTCTCGTGGAGTGAAGCAGACTTCAGAACAAAAATGGCCGGCAGCGCCATCTATCGCATTGGTTATGAGCGCTGGTTACGGAACTTGGCTGTAGGCCTAGGTAATGCGCCCACCTCCACAGAAGTGATTACTGCACTGAAGGCACGGCGAGATGATGTTTCAGCCTTGGTACGAGAACACGTTGGCTGGGCATTGGCACAACACCAATAAACTCAGCGCCTTGGCTGAATGGCATATACTGGGCCTTCTTCAGCACCTCGCAGTAACAACATCAGCGCTGCTGCTCTGCGTTCCCGCCCAGCCAGTCAAGCGCTTCGCTTTCATCCCTAAAAACACGTAAATCGGCATCCACAAATATCTGGGATAGCCACGCACTCCAAGCCATCCATTGTGATTCAGTGAGCACCGCAATACGGCCAAAGTCATGCGAATGTGCGCGAGCAAACTTGATTTCTTCCCAAGCTACATCCAAGGTAAAACCAGCCATTTGGCGCAAATCAAACAGGAGATTGATGGTGCTCTGAAACTTGATTTTGTGATTCACCAACTCTTCGAATTCTTTGTAATCGGCCAACGTAAATTCGCCAAACACATTCACAGTTACCAGCTTGCTTTGGTGGTCAGTTGCAATCATTTCTTTCTCCTTGGTTTGCCCCCACTATAACCGCGACATCACTCTGGCTCAACCGCTGATTTAGATTGTGCAGAGGCGAGCACGCCGCTCGCCACAATCATCGCAATCGCCAGCCAAGACGACCAAACCAACACTTCGCCCCATAAAACGACGCCGAATAAACTCGCAAAAATAACCGTGCTATAGGCGAAACTCGCGGTCATCAAAGTTTTGCCACGATTGTAGGCACGCGTCATCGCCAGTTGAGCCAAAGAGCCAAAGCCACCCACCCCAAGCATTAGCAAGACCTCTGGCCAACCAATGTGGTGCAAGCTGTTTTGCACACCATTTTGATCGACGCCGTGAAACGGGTAACTCGCCAGCACCCACGGCAATCCGCCAATTGCGGAGAACAACGAGAAATAAAACACCGTGCGCCACTCGGGCTCACCCAGACGCCCCAACTGACGCACGTTGTAATACGCAAACGAGGACAACATGCCCGAAGCCAGCGCCAAAACGCCGCCTAGCCACTCCTTACTCGCAAAGCTAGGGCGCAAAAGCAAAACTACGCCAGCCAGCCCGATGACTAAAGCGAGTAGCAAAGGCCAGCGCACCCGCTCACCAGCCCACACCACGAGGAGCAGCGCAAGAAACAAAGGGGATGTGTAATTAAGCGCAACGGCCGTGGCTAGGGGCATCACGCTAATGGCGTAAAAATACATGACGAGTGAAACGAAGCCCGTTGCCCCACGCCACAAATGGCCGCGCCAATGCGGTGTGCAGAGCGACCAGCGCTTATAAGCCACAACACTCCACACCAAAATGATGGCGATAAAGCCACGATAAAACACCAGTTCTGCTGCGGAAAAATGGCTTGCGCCCAATTTGACACAAACGCCCATACAGGCAAAAAACAGACTGGCGACGATCATCCAAAGGGATTGGAGCGAATGCATTTACTTAAACCTGTGGAGGAATTAAAAAAAAACCCTAGTTTGCTATAGGAAATGGCTGGTTAAAGTGGGCCACCAACTTGCCTCCCTCCACTCTCAATTCACTCTCCAGCGTGACCGCGAGGGGGGCAATCAGTTATTATCGCGGTTTTCCTCGCACCTGAGAAAGTTCAGGCAAGATAAAGCCATGGTTGCCGCAGCCCAAGAGAAACCCCCTAAGTCATTCGAAGCCGCTTTAGCAGAACTGGAAACCATTGTGCAAAACATGGAAACCGGCAAGCTATCCTTAGAAGACTCTCTAGTGGCTTATCAACGCGGCGCAGTGCTGCTTAAATTTTGTCAAAACGCATTGGCCACCGCCGAACAAAAAATACAGGTGCTGGAAGCAGGTGGGTTACGTGATTTAGCAGGACCTGAAGCCTAAGTCACGCCAAACACCAATCACCAAACAACCCCACCCCACAGTAAGCGATTTATAGATGGATTTTCAAAGCTGGATGAACAGCGTGCAGCAGCGCACCGAGCTAGCGCTTGATCGACTGCTACCTACAGCCAACCTTGCCCCGGTACGCTTACACCAAGCCATGCGCTACGCCGCGCTCGGTGGCGGTAAACGCGTGCGGCCTTTGCTCTGTCATGCGGCGGGTGAGTTAGTGGGTGCTGACCGTGCCGCTTTAGATGTCGCCGCTTGTGCGGTTGAAATGATTCACGTCTACTCCCTCGTCCATGACGATATGCCATGCATGGATGACGACGTACTCCGCCGTGGCAAGCCCACCTGCCATGTGGAATACGACGAAGCAACCGCGCTTCTCGTTGGCGATGCTTTGCAATCCCATGCTTTTTTGCTGCTATCCGAACACAAACTCACGCCGGAACCGGCCCAGCAACTAGCTATGGTGCGGGTCTTGGCGCATGCCTCAGGCTCGCTCGGGATGGCGGGCGGCCAAGCGATAGACCTCGCCGCCGTAGGGCAACAACTCACGCGTGAAGAACTAGAGTTGATGCATAACCACAAAACTGGCGCCTTAATCCACGCGGGGGTGCTGCTCGGCGCACACTGCGGACAAGCGCTGCCTGCTGAGGATATCGAGCGACTGGATTGTTTCTCACAATGTGCCGGTCTGCTGTTTCAAGTGGTTGATGATATTTTGGATGTAGACGCGGATACGACAACCTTAGGCAAAACTGCTGGCAAAGATGCTGCCCAAGGCAAACCCACTTATGTAAGTCTGCTAGGCTTGGAAGAAGCGCGTAAGTTGGCTGAGTCCTTACGTCAGCAAGCTAAAGTCGCCTTGGCCCCATTCGGTGACCGCGCACATCGGTTAGTGCAACTCACTGACTTTATCGTTACACGTAAATTTTAAAAAACTATTTATGTCTCTATACCCTCTCCTCGACACCATTCACGATCCGGCCGATCTGCGTAAGCTCGACCGCAAACAACTGCCTCAACTCAATGATGAGCTGCGCGCTTTTCTGATCGAATCGGTGTCGAAAACGGGGGGGCATCTCTCCTCTAACCTGGGTACGGTTGAACTCACGATTGCCTTGCACTACGTTTTTAATACGCCTGATGACCGTCTGGTGTGGGATGTCGGCCACCAAACCTACGCGCACAAAGTTTTGACCGGCCGCCGCGCGGGGATGGCGAACCTGCGCATGCTGGACGGCATGGCGGGCTTTCCTCGTCGTGAAGAAAGCGAATACGATACCTTCGGCACGGGGCATTCCTCCACGTCTATCTCCGCTGCGCTCGGCATGGCTATCGCCTTGCGCGATAAAGCTGAAAAGGGCGCTGAACCTCGTCATGTAGTTGCCATCATCGGTGATGGCGCAATGACGGCTGGTATGGCTTTTGAAGCACTCAACAACGCCGGCGTGGCTGACACAAATTTACTCGTCATCCTCAACGACAACGATATGTCGATTTCGCCGCCCGTCGGCGCGCTGAACAAATACTTGGCCCGCCTCTTGTCTGGTCGCACCTTTAACGCCGCGCTCAAAGCCAGTGAAAAGGTCTTAGGCGTTTCCCCTTCGCTGCTGGAGTTCGCCAAGCGCGCGGAAGAACACGTTAAAGGCATGATCACACCGAGCACTATGTTTGAGGAATTCGGGTTCAACTACATTGGCCCTATCAATGGCCATGATCTGGACTCGCTCATTCCCACCCTGAAAAATATCTCCGAACTTGAAGGCCCGCAGTTCCTGCACATCATCACGCGCAAAGGTCAGGGCTATAACCTCGCCGAGGCCGACCCCGTGCTATATCACGGCGTTTCAAAGTTCAACTCAACCGAAGGTATTCAGCCCAGCAAAGGCGGTGGCAAGCTCACTTACACCCAAGTCTTCGGCGACTGGTTGTGTGACATGGCCGAGCAAGACCCGCGCCTTATCGCTATTACCCCCGCCATGCGTGAAGGCTCCGGCATGCTGCGTTTCTCCGAGACTTACCCTAAGCGCTACTACGACGTAGGGATCGCCGAGCAGCACGCACTTACCTTTGCAGCCGGTTTGGCGTGCGAAGGCGCCAAACCAGTGGTCGCGATTTACTCCACGTTCTTACAACGCGCCTACGATCAGCTTATTCATGACGTGGCCTTGCAAAATCTGCCCGTGATGCTGGCCATAGATCGCGGCGGTTTAGTCGGGGCGGATGGCTCCACACATAACGGTGCCTTTGATATCTCCTACCTCGCCTGTTTGCCCAACATGATTGTCATGACGCCGTCGGACGAAGACGAGTGTCGGCAAATGCTATTCACCGCTTATCACACGGACAGCCCCACCGCCGTGCGCTACCCGCGTGGCCACGGCCCCGGTGCAGTACCGCAAAAAGCGATGCGGATGATGCCGCTAGGTAAAGGCGAGCTAAGGAAAAGAACAACCCTGACTGGTGATAAATCAGATAAGAAAGTAGCCCTCCTAGCTTTCGGTAGCCTGCTACAACCCGCGCTGGATGCGGCTGACGAGCTGAATGCCACAGTCGCCAACATGCGCTTTGTGAAACCTCTTGATCATGATCTGATTCGAGAACTCGCCAGCACTCACGATTTGTTAGTCACGCTAGAAGAAGGCTCGATCATCGGCGGAGCCGGTGCTGAAGTTGCTCGTTCTTTGGAGAACCAAGGTCTCAACACACGGATGCTACGACTCGGCTTGCCCGATCAATTCATTGAGCAAGGCGACACCGTTTTGATGCTGGCCCGCTTAGGCTTAGACGCAAAAGGCATCATCACCAGCGTTAAGCGAGCGCTGAGTCTTAATTAGCTCTTTATAATCATACAAAACCCTAGATAGCCTAGACAAACCCTAGACAAGAAAAATTAACAAATAAGAACGCATAACACCCCTTAAATCGCCGCAACTTTTAGCCATACTCAGAGTCTGCTATTGAGCAAAACTATGAAGTAAAGCTCAAACGCTAAGCAGGCCGCCTTACTCCACAGCATCACAAACTGACTAGCTAGCCTAATCGCTGGTTTAATAGTTGAGTGATTCTGTCGGGAATGATACGATTCTTAAGCTTTTGCTTCACATCGCCACACAACCTTAGGCTGCATAAATGGCTCGCCGGAGAAAAACATGGAACAAAGCGACACAATAGAAATTGTAAAAACAGATGCGGCGCAAAAAGCACCCATAGCAGACGTGCAAAACACCGTCGATACGCGGCAACTTGCCATTAACAAAGTCGGCATCAAGTCGATCCGTCATCCTGTCAAAGTGCTCGATAAAAGCAGAGGCATTCAGCACACCATTGCTATGTTCAATATGTATGTCGGCCTTCCCCACAATTTTAAAGGCACGCATATGTCGCGTTTCGTGGAGATTTTGAATAGCCACGACCGTGAAATTTCAGTAGAAAATTTTGAGCCCATGCTGCGCGAGATGGTCAAACTTCTTGAGGCTGAAACCGGCCATCTGGAAATGACGTTCCCCTACTTCATTAACAAGGCGGCTCCTGTATCGGGTGTGCAAAGCCTGCTCGACTATGAGGTCACCTTCATTGGTGAAATTCGTCCCGGCAATGAGTACGCTTTTAGTATGAAGGTGCTCGTTCCCGTTACCAGTCTGTGCCCATGTTCCAAGAAAATCTCCGAACGTGGCGCACATAACCAGCGCTCACACGTCACCGTAACCGCCACAACGAACGATCTCGTATGGATTGAAGAGATTGTCCATCTGGTGGAAAGCCAAGCCTCCTGCGAGCTGTACGGCCTTTTAAAGCGTCCCGACGAAAAATACGTGACCGAACGCGCTTACGACAACCCTAAATTTGTTGAAGACATGGTGCGGGACGTTGCCGCCTTGTTGAACGCAGAACAGCGGGTGAATGCCTATGTGGTGGAATCAGAAAACTTTGAGTCCATTCACAATCACTCGGCGTATGCGCTGATTGAGAACAACAAAATGGTTGCTAAGGTTTAAGCCACTCAATTCTCACGCTTACGCCAAACAAGAACCACGCAAACAAAAAGGCGCTGAGATTTCTCTCAGCGCCTTTTTTACGCCCAACTTGCTTGCTATTTAATTACTAAGCAGCAGCAACGGGAGCGGTCTTCTTAACCTTCAGTTCCAACTTCTCACGAATACGTGCGGACTTGCCGGAACGATCGCGGAGGTAGTACAGCTTAGCGCGGCGAACAGCACCTTTACGCTTCACTTCGATGCTGGAGATCAGTGGGGAATAGCTCTGGAACGTCCGTTCCACGCCCTCTCCCGAGGCAATCTTACGCACGGTGAACGCAGAGTTAAGGCCGCGATTACGCTTAGCAATCACCACGCCTTCGTAAGCCTGAACGCGCTTACGCTCGCCTTCAACCACATTCACGTAAACCACCACGGTATCGCCGGGAGAAAATACGGGAATGACTTTACCCAAACGGGCGATTTCTTCTTGTTCCAAAATTGCGATCAAATTCATTTTATTACTCCTGTTTGAGCCTTTAGCTTTATAGCTTCGGCTTTTTCACGTAGAGCATGCCGAGGCATGGATGCGTGCATTTTCTAGTTTTAAACTACGACCCACTTTTACTTACTGTTACCGTTACTTTTACTTTTACTTTTAATGCTCTAACTTCTCACTTTTTACTACTCTTACCACCCTGCTCCTGCTTGAATTCTTCAAGCAGTTTTATCTCTTCTTTACTCAAAGTGCGCTGCGCCAAAATTTCCGGCCGCCGCAACCATGTTCTACCTAAAGCCTGCTTCAATCGCCAACGTCGAATTTCGGCGTGATGGCCAGAGAGCAAAACTGCTGGAACAGGAACTTCTACCCGCTCAATTCCATTTCCATCTTCATCCACAAACACTTCAGGACGCGTGTAATGCGGACAATCCAACAAACCATCAGCAAAAGATTCTTGCGCTGCGGAATCCGCATCATTCAAGGCACCCGGCAGTTGGCGCACTACGGCATCCATCACTGCCATTGCTGCGATTTCACCGCCCGACAATACAAAATCACCGAGCGAAATTTCTTCATCTACATAGCGCTCAATCAAGCGCTCATCCACCCCTTCGTACCGTCCGCAGAGCAGAATCACGCCTCGCTCTTTCGACAACGCCAACACCCGCTGATGGGTGAGTGGCTGACCTTGTGGTGAAAGGTAAATCACCTTTGCTTCCGGCTGGCGCTGCTTGGCTACGGCTATCGCCTTTTTTAAGGGCTCTATCAACATCACCATCCCAGGGCCGCCGCCATAAGGCCGGTCATCCACGGTGCGATGATTGTCTGTCGCAAAATCGCGTGGGTTGCTCGCATTAAGCTGCCACAACCCCAGTTCATGCGCCCGACGCGTAATACCTGATTGGGTCAGCGCCGCAAACATTTCAGGAAACAGCGTAATGACATCAAATGTCAGTGCTGAGTCCTGTGTTGAGATCGGGCTTGCTACGCTTGATTCATCACCAACTTGGTTAATTTGACCGGTTGTCCCCATAAGGTCACCAATCCAACTCCCAATCCACACGGATTTTCCGCGTGGCTACATCCACTTCTTTAACGACAGATTCCACAAAGGGCAACAGTCGTTCGGTAATCTTTTCAGAAGCACCCTTTTTACTAGGGCTTTTATTTGAGCTTTTATTTTGGCTTGTGTTTTCACTTTCTACGGAGCGCACACACAACACTTCATGCGCACCCGTTGAAAGTAGTTTTTCAACTTGGCCTAAAGATTCACCGGCCAGATTCACCACCTCGAGCCCGACCAAATCACCCCAGTAATACTCACCCTTGGTCACTTTAGGCAATTCCTCGCGAGGAACGGCTATGTAATAACCAATGATCGTTTCGGCTGTGTTTCGATCTGTGACTTTGGAAAAACTAACCACCAAGCCTTTGCCGTGCGGTGTGCATTCTTTGATGTCGTAAGGCTGCCAGTCAATGTCACCGAGCGCTTCGCCCTGTTCGTTGACCAGACCTTCGTCTAAATCACTTGCCAACCACCAGCGCGACATGCTCGCCCATGCTTCGGGATCATCTCCAAAGGCATGGATCTTGAGCCAACCGCGTATCCCAAACGGGGCGGTAATGCGCCCAAGAACGATCATGCAACGATAAGACTAACTGTTTGAAACTTAAGCAGCGACTGCAGCAGGCTGAGCAGCGAAACGCTTAACCAGACGCGCAACCGTTGGGGATAGCTGAGCACCCTTGCTGGTCCAATGCTCGATACGCAGAACATCAACACGCAAACCTTGCTCTTTTTCGCCAGCGACAGGGTTGTAAAAGCCCACGCGTTCGATGAAAGCACCGTCACGACGCTTGCGCGAATCCATGACAACCATATTGTAAAAAGGACGCTTCTTAGCGCCGCCACGGGCAAGTCGAATAACGACCATAGGAAACCCCTCAGTTGAAATCGGAAAAAGGGCGGTATTGTAGGCAGAAAGCGCAGAAAAAACAAGCTTTAATGTGCGTTAGGCCGGATTTGCGCCCCGCTTAGAGTCGGCACTTTTTCTGTTGTTGAGGTTGCTTTGGATTATATTCAAACAA
>Ga0209181_10002777_pt1 | contig 28168 bp, 18 predicted proteins | sample MAT05_FD_187208 | JGI IMG/M metagenome (GOLD analysis project Ga0209181, IMG submission 187208) | Freshwater microbial communities from Lake Fryxell liftoff mats and glacier meltwater in Antarctica - MAT-05 (SPAdes) (version 2) | ecosystem: Environmental > Aquatic > Freshwater > Ice > Liftoff...
TTGTAGAAATGTAGCATTTCAATGTTTTCCTGACCTCGGAGAGGTCGAAGGTTTGCAGAAAATAGCGTTGAAACAAACGTTCGACCTCTCCGAGGTCGGGAATTAATGTCAACCCGATGCATTTCTAAAAACCTTTGACCTCTCCGAGGTCAGAAATCATAAGTATTTAAGAGCGGCTGGATAGTTACTCTAACTTTCAGAAAACCATTGCTTCACATTTAAAACCAGCGTCTTCGGTTGTGGGTCTGGTAGTGGTGGTGGGGCTGTTTTTTTATAAAAAAACAGCCCCACCACCACTACCAGACCCACAACCGAAGACTTACAAACTTTATGGCAAAATTCGATACGGGCGGTATCAAGGCCTTGCTCGGCAATCCAAAACAACTCGAAAAAGCGGTGCATGACAATCCGCAGGAGGTCGTGCGCGAACTGGCGACCAGTGTAGCAACGTTGCCCATCGCTGAAATCACATCAAATGCCGGGCAGCCGCGCAAAGCGTTTGATCAAGCGGCGCTGGAAGAATTGGCGGCCAGCATCCGGGCACACGGCATCATCCAGCCGATCACGGTGCGGCGCATTCAGGACAAAGAATACCAGATTATTTCCGGCGAACGCAGGTTTCGCGCCAGCCAGTTGGCTGGATTGACTGAAATTCCCGCCTATGTCCGCCTTGCCGACGACCAGCAACTGCTGGAAATGGCACTTATTGAGAACATTCAGCGGGAGGACCTGAATGCCTGGGAAGTGGCTATTTCTTACAGCCGCCTGGTAGAGGAGTTCAAACTCACCCATGAAAACCTGTCGGAACGGGTTGGCAAACAACGCAGCACCATCACCAACTACCTTCGACTGCTCCGCTTCGAGGGTGATCCCGACATCAAAAAAGGCATCATCGAGGGCAAAATTTCGATGGGCCACGCCCGCGCGCTGGCTGGCATGGACGATTATGCCACCCGCAACTCGATTTACCAGCAAATCCTGGCCGAAGACTTGTCTGTGCGGGCCGTCGAAATGTTGATCGCCAGCCACCAAGAAAGCCGCAAACCGAAAGAGCCAAAAGCCGAAAAGCAAATGCCGCTACATTTGCGCGATATTCAAGACAAATTCAACTCGTTTTTTGGTGGTAAAGTCCAATTGAAGCGCGATGATAAAGGGAAGGGGCAGTTGGTCATTAAATTTGCCAATGACGGGGAGTTGAATCGGTTGATTGATGCAATTGAGAAATAATTGACTTATGCGCCCACTCATCTTAGTCACCAATGACGACGGCATCGTCGCGCCCGGCATCCGCGCCCTCGTGGAGGTAGCCTCCGAATTGGGGGATGTGGTGGTCGTCGCGCCCGATTCACCACAGAGCGGCAAAGGCCACGCCATCACCATCCATGATCCGCTGCGGCTGAACAAAGTCAAGGTGTTTCCCGGTATCGAAGCGTATGAATGTTCCGGTACGCCGGTGGATTGTGTGAAAATCGCTCGCTATGTTGTGCTGAAAGACCGCACGATTGACCTGTGCGTGTCAGGGATCAATCATGGCAACAACCTCTCCATCAGCATTTTATATTCGGGAACACTTTCTGCGGCCATGGAGGGTTCGTTGGAAGGCATCCGTAGTATTGGCTTTTCGCTCGACAATTATAGTTTCGATGCCGATTTCGAACCGTCCAAGCCTTGGGTGCGTCGAGTGATGGAACATTCGCTCGCCAAGCCTTTTCAGCCCGGCACCTTGCTCAATGTCAACTTGCCCAACCTGCCTGCGGATCTGATCCGCGGATTGAAAGTCTGCCGCCAGGCAGATGACCGTTGGGTCGAAAAATTTCAGGAAGGCCGCGATCCGAGGGGCCAGCCTTACTACTGGCTCGGCGGCCAGTATCTGACGATGGACGATGGTACGGATACCGATGTCTGGGCAGTAAAAAACGGTTATGTTGCGGTGGTGCCTGCCATGCACGACCTGACCAATTACCGGGCCATGGCAGACCTGCAAGTACTGGAAAACCCGGCAGGTCGTTAAGTTGTTGAGCCGGAGAGGCATTTCAGTGTTATGTTTGCGCAAATCCTGAACTGCCAACGAGCGGTCGTCTTACAAGTAAGTTTTTTTGACAGGGTGGACCCGATTTTACAGGATTTACATCTTTTTTCAAGTTAAATCCTGTAAAATCGGGTCCATCATGTCTGAATTGAAGCCTTATGAGACTGCCACTCGTTTTTGGCCGAACAACTCAACAACCCATATTTTGGAGAGAAATTTATACATCGCTAAAACATTCGCCGGACTTGAACCGGTGCTGGCTGACGAAATCCGTGCATTGGGCGGTGTGGCAGTCCGCGAGATCAAGCGGGGCGTATCGTTTGAAGGCGATGACCGACTGCTTTATCGCGCACATTATGAACTGAGGACTGCACTGCGCATTTTGATCCCCATCCATTCATTCCCGGCTTACGACGAGCGCAGCCTTTACAATGCCGTGCGTGAAGTAGAATGGAGCGACTTCATGCGTGTCAGCGATACGCTGGCAGTAGATGCTACCGTGCGCAGCGAAGTATTCCGTCACTCACAATACACTGCGCTGCTCACTAAGGATGCCATCGTAGACCAGTTCCGCGACAACACCATGCGTCGGCCAGATGTTAACACGGTTGCTCCCACACTGCGCATCAACCTCCATATTCAGGGTACACATTGCGACCTGTCGCTCGACGCTACTGACGATTCCCTGCATCGGCGGGGTTATCGGCGCGATACCGTGGAAGCGCCGCTCAACGAAGTACTGGCAGCCGGCATGGTGCTCCACTCCGGATGGCGCGGTGGAAGCAGTTTCGCCGACCCCATGTGCGGAAGCGGGACCCTGCCGATCGAAGCGGCGATGATTGCACTCAACATGCCGCCACAACATAAGCGAGCCTTATTCGGATTTCACAGATGGCCTGATTTCCAGCAAAAACTCTGGCAGTCGGTAAAAAAAGAGGCAGATGACAAGGCTGCACAAAGTTTTGACTTTCAAATATTTGCTTCTGACAAGGATGTCCGTGCCCGCAACGCAACGGCCGTTAACATCATGTCATCAGGATTGGAGAGTGTGATTCAGGTGGATAAAATGCCTTTCGAAAAATGCGTACCGCCTGAATCACCCGGAACCCTCATCACCAATCCACCTTATGATGAGCGTTTGCAAGTGGACGATCTGGCTGCATTTTACCGGAGCATCGGCGACGGGCTGAAACAGCGTTGGGCGGGCTGGGATGCGTGGCTGATATCGAGCAACCGCGAAGCATTAAAAAATGTGGGTCTGCGCGCTTCGCGGAAAATCACGCTATTCAACGGCGCGTTGGAATGCAGTTTTCAGAAATTTGAACTGTACGAAGGGACGAAAGAAGCAACAGGTTGAGTTATCTTTACTGCCATCATCAAATCTGAACAATATGAAGCACCTTATCTTACCCTTCCTGTTTCTATTGCTCTCACAAACAGCCTTCACGCAACCTACCTTTCGCAAAATTATTGGCGGCCCCGGCGCAGATTTAGCTCGCGAAGATTATACTGTGAAAGCCAACACATCATCAGTGCCTTCGCAGTTATGGGTATCGCCAGTCGGACAAACGCCTGTCAGTACCTTGTCTACTGTGGCTGAGAAACCATTAAACTGCGTTGAAATAAGCCCTAAGGGTCAAGTATCCGGTACCCAACTTACTTGTGATAAAGATAAAAATGGTGAAATTGACATATTAACTACCTGCAATTGCCAATTCAGCCTGAACGATGGTCCTTTACAAATCGAAAACAAATTTTCTAATCTGGATACCGGCACTTACAAAGTCACTATCCAGTCAGAGTCTGGGTGTCGTCTGGATACATTTATTGTACTGAGCCTCAATTCTGAAAGCTTTTTATTTAAAATACCCAATGCCTTTACTCCTAATGGTGATGCGCTCAATGAGCGGTTCAGGCCAGCAACCACCCCTCATTGTTCAGGCACTGTACAACTGCTTCAGGTATATGACAGATGGGGCAAGCGTATATTTGAGCAACACGATTTCAGTACAAACAGTACAGCGGCAGGCTGGGACGGCATAATTGATGGACAGATTGCGCCGCCAGATATTTATGCATATGTGCTGAAATATATTTTGCCTGACGGAGTACCCCGTCAAGCACATGGCAATTTTACTCTTTTAAGATGAAAATACCGCTCTTCACAGGTTGCATTTCAAATTGGCGCAAACAGTACCCGGAATGATATTCCGGGACGCGGAATGCCATTCCGCGATACGGCGACAATTTGAAATGCACCCTTGTTCACACCATTTTCTTCAATAATGAGACAGGGCATACTTTCCTGCATATTTGCTTACTTGCCTGTGCTACTTCCTGCGCAGTCGTTTTCTGCCGGTAAAAACCTGCATGAACTCCAGCAATCCCTGTACGCCGGAACGCCGTTCCGGCAAGTATCCATTGTATTACAGCCAGAACAGCGCTCCCGCATACCAGCTATATCACGTATTTTTTTACCAAAATGGACATCTGATGCGTTGCCAATGTTCTGCAAAATAGAGCATAAGATGGGTAAAAAAATGGCAGTTCCATTCAAATTCCGGCTGGGATCGGTAGAGTATGTAGACCGGATGGAGTATCCGGGCCGATGGGGGGTCGAATAAAAATCGGCCAACCGAAAATATCGGTTGACCAATCAAAACGCAAAATGGAGCTATTCTAATACCTAATGTTTGATCATCTTCACACCCCCAACCCTTTTCCCACAGGTTAATGTTTTACAACAGGTAGGAATTGCATCACTGTTTTATCAACTTTACGCTTCCTACCGACTTTCCATCTGTCAGGCGAACGATGTACGCACCTGGAGGCAAGCCATTTAAATTCAAGTCTATGGTGTTCTCGCCTGCCGCAACAGAGGCAGATTGGGTTTGTACGAGTTCGCCCAGTGTGTTGAAAACGCCCAACCTGACCGTGCTGAAATACTCCATCGAAAACCGGAGATCAGCACATGTTGTGATGGGGTTGGGCAACAGGGATAAATTCAAAGGTTGTAAATGAGGAGAGGAGACGCCTACAAGCTCTGGACATGGCCCCCGAAACCAATTGATCCAGAACAGTCCTGGCAGCATCACGATACCTTTGCCCTCTACCGGAGCCGCTATTTCAAGTTTTTGTCCTTTAAAATAAGGTCATAAGTAATCGTGCCGGTATTGAGCATACAGTAATACAAGTCAGCATCCCACCAGTTTTCCATAAAAAACATCAGATAATCGGGTGAGATCACGGCATGTTGCCCCTTCTGTTCCGCATACCACGGCATCTGTATTATAAGGTTGTGCGTTTACGCAAAAAGGCAAAGCCAGTTGGCTTAGAAAGAAATATAAGGCAGCAGCGTGTGAAGGGAAATTTCATGTTATAAAAGTTTTGAGTGAGTGTTGTTGCAATTGGCATCACAGATATTCAGATACCCAAATTGCTTCCCAGACAAAGGTTGAGCCCTTCGATCCCAAAAAATGAGACACTCAAAAAAAACGTCCTTACGTTTGCCCCCACAAAACTGCTTGTCCATGCGTTCCTGCTTCTTTCCTGTTGTCTTGCTCCTGGCTTGTCACCTCGGCGCCCAGTCGCCCGCCAAATCCGATCTCGCCCCATGCGGCGCTCCGCCCGGCCTCGACCCATGGCTGCTGGAATATTTTAAACACCCCATCAAATCGCCGCCCTGCGCGCCAACCTGCTCAGCGAAAAAGCAGCGTGGCTCACCAGCAAAAACCCGCCTCCGCCCATCACGGATGCTCTCGCTCTGGTTGCCCCTTTGAATGGCACCATGGCTCCCACCGTCGGAGCGGTATTGCAATGGCAGTCGGTACCCCATGCAACCCGGTACACGGTACAGGTAACGCGCATCAGCAACTTTGTCGCCATTGAAAAGGAATACGTGACGAGCGACACCAGTCTGGTGCTGGGCTCTTTGGTGGTCAATAAAAACTACCTCTGGCGGGTGCGTCCGTTTAATGAATGGCAAACTTGTACAGGATTCAGCGAAGGGGGGAAGTTTCTCACCGTACCGGTCAGCGCTGTCTCCGAGCCGGATGCAGACGGCTGGCGCTGTTATCCCAATCCGCTATCCGCCGGTCAGCCCATCACACTGGAATTGCCAGATAAATGGCTGGGCGCACCGCTGCGCATTTCGTTATTCGATCTCACCGGAAAACTTTGCGCTCAGCAGGCGCTTCAACCGGGCAGTCATCGCCTGGAACTGAATTTTCCAGAAATAACCGCAATAACCGGCTCCTACTTCTTACAGGTGGCCGGAAAGAATGGGATAAAAACGCAGATAGTGATCATCCAGACCGAGTAATGGTCACGAACCTCAAACTTCAAACCTCAAACTTCAAACCTCAAACTTCAAACTTCAAACTTCAAACTTCAAACTAGATTATGCTGATTCGCAACATCAAATCCCTCGTACAGGTAGACACTGCAGCCCGCCGCAGCTTGGTGCGAGGTGCGGACATGGCGGCACTGCCCTCCCTGCACGACGCTTATGTATTGATTGAAAACGAGCGCATCGCGGCCTTCGGCCCGATGTCGGAATGCCCTGAACGCGCCGATGAGGTGCTGGATGCAAGCGGGCGGCTCGTGCTGCCTTCCTGGTGCGACTCGCATACCCACCTGGTGTTTGCGGCCACCCGCGAAGAAGAATTTGTGGACCGGATCCGCGGACTGAGTTATGAGCAGATCGCTGAACGTGGCGGCGGCATCCTGAACAGCGCCCGGCGCTTGCAGGCGACCAGCGAGGACAGGTTGTTCGAGCAGGCCTGGGAACGCCTGCAAGAAGTGATTGGATATGGAACCGGAGCCATCGAGATCAAAAGTGGCTATGGGCTGACGCTGGACAGCGAATTAAAGATGTTGCGCGTGGTGCGGCGACTCAAAGAGCAGAGTCCAATTCCGATCAGGGCGACCTTTCTGGGGGCCCATGCAGTGCCGCAGGAATACAAAGCGCGGCGAAATGAATACATTGACCTGGTCATAAATGAAATGCTGCCGCGGGTGGCAGGCGAAGGCCTGGCTGATTACTGCGATGTGTTTTGTGATCGCGGCTTTTTTACGGTCGAAGAAACGGACCGTATCCTGCAAGCAGGCTGGCAATATGGCTTGAAACCCAAAATCCACGCCAATGAACTGGGCATTACGGGCGGGGTGCAGGTAGGCGTAAAAAACCGGGCCGTCTCGGTTGACCACCTGGAACATTGCGGAGAAGCCGAAATTCAGTCCTTATTGAGCAGCGACACCCTTCCCACATTGCTGCCTTCCTGCGCATTTTTCCTTGGGATCCCCTACGGCCCTGCCCGTCGCATGATAGACGCCGGGCTGCCGGTGGTGCTGGCGACCGACTACAACCCGGGCTCCTCCCCCTCCGGCAAGATGTCCTTTGTCGTATCATTGGCTTGCATCAAAATGAAAATGTTGCCTGAGGAGGCGATTACTGCCGCTACGCTCAATGGGGCTTGTGCCATGGAACTGGAGCAGGACCATGGAAGTATCGCAGTTGGCAAGGTGGCGAACCTGATTGTGACCAAACCAATGAACTCGGTGGCCCAACTGGCCTATTCTTTTGGCAGCGATCCGATAGACACCGTGATATTGAGCGGGGCAAAAAGGTGAGATGCGCCACAAGGATGTTTCGTGAGCGATCGGCATTTACCCCACTTAAAATGACCAAAAATGACAAGAAAGCGGCTTAAAAATGCTTTTTGCAATAAAAAAAGTTAAGGCTCCGTTTCGAATCGGCATTGTTAAATGCTTGCTTTTTCGGACATTTCTTTCATCCTAATGGGTCAAAACGGCGGGCGTTGTCTACTTTTGCGCCCACTCTGCCGCTTTTTGGCAATTGTTGTTTAATCCGCTTCCATTGTTAAAGCCTGCCGTTGCGGACAGCACTCCTCTGTCGCGCTGCATCTGAAAAGTTATATTCATCCCGTTTGTTGAACATATCCATCAACCTTTGTTAAATTTTCACACACTCATGCGCAGATTTCTAATCCCGTTGCTGGTCTTGCTGTGCACGGCCAGCTCGTTGTATGCCCAGGTTCCCCAACAAGTCTCTGCCCCAGGCCATGTCAAACCAACTCCCCCCAAATCCGGCCAACCCGATATGGTATGCGGCTCTGCCGGCACTTTTACCATCGGCCAGAAAGGCTTCAATACCCAGTCTAATGACTTGGCATTGGATACTATTTACCTGTGTTTTGGCGACTCCATTTTCATTAATCACAATAATGACAGCGACCTGAGTGGCGACCCGGAGCCCGCTACCCAACCTGGCGTGGCGTGGCCTTTTTACGGATGTCCGCCAACCATTGTGGGTGATAACCTCCAAACCGTCATAACTGACCCTTGTATCAAGTTAAGCATCGTGTCAGGTCTGCCTGATGTGGCATTCGGCGACCCGACGGGAGATATTTGGTTCTTTAACTCAGGTTTTTTGCAAACCAAATACAACAGCGGCCAGCCGGTCCTCCTTCACTTTGCCCCTATTACCGTTGATGACTTTACCGGAAAAGCGTACGAATCCGCTCAGGTAGGCTTCCCTCCCGGGCCATGCGTCAATGTAAACACAGCCGCTCAGTTCGAGGTCGTTTACCTGAATGCCATCACGGCCGAAGGCCTGACCAATGCCGCAGGCAACGATTGCCTGGGGCGTTTTGTCGTAAAAGGCGGCTTTCCGCAGTATGACAAAAACGAGACGTACGACATTGATATCTTCCTGACCAGCGATCCTTCGGTGAAGGCGCTGATCTACACGTCGGTACCACAATACAAAAACGGCACCCCGATTTTGTTTTCGGTGACCACACCGGGACAATACACCATTGTGATTGAAGATGGAAAAAGTTGCGGATTCCGTGGGACAGTAGATATGTTTGGTTGCAACTCTATGGACAATGTGGTGATTAACTTTCCCGATACCATTGTGCCTCCAGGTGCTCAAATTTGTGTCCCCATTACCGTCAATAACTTTACAAATCTTGTCACCACTACATTTATGATGGAATGGGACGAAACTATATTGCAATACACAGGGGTTCAAAAGCCTCATCCCAGTACAATGTTCTCGCTTGCCAGCAACCTGAATGATCAATTGGTCGGTGACGGCAAATTGGGTCTTATCATTTTTAAAAACAATGGCACCCCCATTTCCATACCGAACGATGGCACCCTGATTGAAGTTTGTTTCAACGCAATCGGTCCATTAGGCTCGTGTACAGCACTGGATGTAACCAATGACCCCTCACAAATGGGTGCTGAAACAGCGTCTTCCTCCGTGGCGATGACCATTGATACCGGCAGCGTGTGCATCCAGTATTTCCCGCTCGTGTTGTTGGATAGTATCAAGAATCCCACCTGCAACGGCTTCGCAACGTTGGAAGTGACGGCAACAGGGGGTCTGGAGCCTTATGAAGTAACGTGGATACCGGTAAATGGTGGTGCCACGACCATTGGAAACATCGCTATGGACGGCGGCAAGTACATCTCCCCCGCCCAGTTGCCCAACGGCGACTATCGGGTATGTCTACAGGATGACAATGGCAACGGTACACTGGTTTGTGATACCATCACGGTGGACATTCAGATTCTCGGCGTCAACCTGACTTTTGGTTTACCTAAATGCAACGGCGACTCCACCGGCACCGTCACAGCCAATGTGCTGGTCGGCTCTTCCCCTGCACCTGACCCCACAGCGTTCACATACGACTGGACAGGTCCGGTTCCCTTGGTACCGGACGTACCGGTTCAGACCAATGTACCAGCGGGTCCTTACTCCGTCACGGTGACAGACAAAGCCAACAATTGTTTTGTTGTTGCCTCTGGCTCCCTGGCGCAGCCGTTCGCGATTAGTGACAACGGCATCACCGTAACACCTGCTTCTTGTTCGGGTGTGGACGACGGCACCATCTCTTATATTGCGCAAGGCGGCACCCCTTTCCCTGGTACTACCTACGATTTCAACTGGGAGTTTTCCGCAAATGGCAATCCACCCTTTACGCCTGTTTTACAAGAACAAACCAACCCTTCTGTATTGACTGGTCGTCCGGCAGGTGTGCACAGATTCACCATTACGGATGCCAACGGCTGTACACATACAGGTCAAGTGACCATCACCAACCAGCGTACCGTCTCAATTGACGTGGTGGCAGTAGTCGGCACCAGCTGTGCAGGCGGCAGCGATGGCTCTATCAGCATCAGTACGTCGTCCACGCCACCCGTCCCCAATCCCACTTATTCCTTCTTCTGGACAAACGGAACACCCACCAGTACAGCAACTACATCACAAGTGGCCGGCCTGTCCGCAGGTACTTACGGGCTGCTGGCAATAGATGCCTCCGGTTGTTCGGATACCGCCACGTTTGTAGTTATGTCACCTGCGCCGGTCAAACTGGACACCGTGGAATTGATCAACCCGTCCTGCACTTTGCTGAACGACGGTAAGATCACGGTGATAGCAACCGGCGGGATACCGGCTGCGCAGGGACAATATGCCATCTTCTGGAACTCCCCCCTGCCGCCCGGCGCCACTCAGATGAATCTGACCGCAGGCACCTATTCCGTGACGGTGGAAGACTCCAAACTCTGCCGCGATTCGCTGGTGTTTACCCTTGCGCTCCCGCCGGCACCGGTTATTACCCAAGTAGACAGCACCTCCATCAAATGCGGTGCGGATGGTTGTCTGGAAGTGGCTACCTCCGCCACAGGAGCAACGTTTGCGTGGCAAATACTGGGCAGCACCATCGTCTTTGGCACGACAGCGAAAGTTTGCACCCTCACCGGCGGCGTGTATGTCGTGACAGTCAAAGATGCCAATAACTGTGTCACCAGCGATACCATTCCGCTGGGAACGATCGTGCCGCTGGAAATTGATACCGCTACGCTCAACAAACCCAATTGCGCAGGGGATGCCAACGGCAGTATCATTCCGACGATTTTGGGTGGACAGCCTGCCTATCTCTATGCCTGGACCCCCACCAGTTCACAACCTGCCCTGATCGGGATCAAAGCAGGCTCGTACGTTTTGACCGTAACGGACCAAAAAGGCTGCACCGTAACGGAAACGTTCATTTTGCTGGATCCCCCGGCGATTATTGCTTCTTACGCCAATGCCACATCTGCCACTTGTGCCGATGCCTGCGACGGAGGTGCCACGATCGTTGTGAATTATTCCGATGGTACTACAGGGAATTTCAACTTTTTGTGGAGCGATAATGGCGCCTCGGATTCCATCCGAACGGATCTCTGCGCAGGCACTCATACAGTGATTGTTACGGACGGGAACAACTGCTTTGCGGAGGTTTCAGTGATCACTGGCGCTCCTTTGCCGATAGATACCGCTTTTGCAATGGTTGCAGCAAACTGCAATGGAGGCGACGACGGCAGTCTCACGGTAACTCCTTCCGGCGGCACGGGGCCTTTCCAGTTCAAGTGGAGCAACAATCCATCGGTGACACCCAAGGCATCCAACCTGGAAGCCGGTTTTTATACTGTCACGATCACGGACTCAAAAGGTTGTACAGCGGAATTTTCTAAAGAAGTGACTCAGCCGCTACCGATTGTGGTGCAGCCCGACGCTATGCTCATCAGCAAGCCTAAATGCTTCAATAATTTGGATGGAACGGTGGCTGTGACTGTAAGCGGTGGCAATGGCGGCTATTCTTTCGGCTGGAAAGATGCAAACGGTACCAATATTGGAAACACCAATCCATTAAGTGACCTGGGTGCTGGCATTTACACCGTGACCGTATTTGACTCAAAAGAATGCACCGGCACCGCAACGATAGGGCTCGAAAACCCAGAGCCAGTCCTCGGTTCGTACAAACCATACGAACCACTCCTGTGCAACGGCGACGAAACAATTTTGATCATTGAGACTATCACTGGCGGCGCAGGTGGCCCTTACCAGTTCAGTATTGACAACGGCGCGACACTCAACCCGGATTTCCCGGTCACAGTAGGCGGCGGGGAGCATATTGTCACGTATTTGGACCGGATCGGCTGCGAATTCACGGAAATGATCAATATTCCGGAACCGGCGCCGATTGTGATCACCTTCAACCCGGCCACCATCGAGATCGAACTGGGCGACACGACGCAACAACTGCTGCCGATCATCACTGGCACGACGGTGGACTCCTTTATTTGGACGCCGGCACAATTTATCAGCGATCCAAAATCACTCACGCCTTATATCACCACGTTCAAATCACAGGTGTACACCCTCACGGTATTTGATGCGAACGGATGTACAGGGACCGGCAAAATTGTCGTGACGGTGGATCCCAACCGCAACGTCTATATACCCAACGCGTTCATTCCGGGCAATGCAGACGGCAGGAACTTTTTCTTCGCTCCGATCGGCGGCAATGGCGTGAAAGATGTCAATTACTTCCAGGTGTATAACCGCTGGGGAGAGTTGATGTATGAGCGCACCAACTTCGAGATCGGCACCGATGAGTTCGGCGTTGGCTGGGATGGCAGGTTCAAAGGTCAATTCGTGCAACCCGGTGTTTACGTCTATGTCGTCGAAGCGGATTTCCTCGACGGACGCACGCTGTTGTATCGGGGGGATGTGACGGTGATTCGGTGAGTTTTGTGTGCTTGACCATAAAAAAGGGGGCGGCGTTGAAAGTGAAAAACTTTCAACGCCGCCCCCTTTTTTATGGTCCTTTATTGGAGGTTGAACCTCCAATGATTGCTACTCACCTGAAACTTCGAACGCTCGAACTTCAAACGCTCCAACTATCCTTTCTTTTTCCTCACCGGGTTGCCGTTTACATCTCTGCCCTTTTCCTGCTTTTTATCCAATACGGGTTCCGGGCGGGGCGCTTCTTCCATCACGTCGTTGAATACTTTTTCCACAAACTTCCATTGCCCTTTTTCCAGTTTGAGTCCATCATAACTGCCATCTGGTACTGCGGTAAAGCCGCGTCCGAAAGGGCTGGGCATCGGGATCAGGTGGTCGAACAGCACCATTTGATATTGTTCGTCCCAGTTGACCCGGACAGAAGCCTCCGCAGAATATTCCAGCATCAGGCGCTGCTCCAGCCCGGCGGGAAGCGGTTTTTCTCGGACAAAAACCGGTGAGCCGAACTGTGGTTTTCCTTCCTTGTCAAAACGCAGTACCTCCACCACTTTCCTTTTGTTAAAAAATTCAAACCCATCGAATCCGATCAGCAAGTACTGGCGACCTTCTTTCGTGTCGAACGGGCGGAGGGTGTAGTACAAGGCTCCGTACCAGTTGTCAGGAGTCAGTTCTTCAAAATCAACGGATCCAGTCATTTCATCGCTTCGATCGCGCAAGGCATGCAGCACAAGATTGGGGCGATTCATCTGGATCGCGCCGTAGTAGCGATAGGTGGAATCATTGACAAACAACTGCCAGGTAAAAATCCGGAAACTGCTGTCGGGCGGCGCTAAAATGGAGACACTCTTGAGCCGATCGAACGGGTAAGAAAAAGAATTTTCCGTTTTTAAGGCCCGTACCAGTCCCTGGATCAGGTTGCGGCAGGCCCCAAAGCGCACCTGCTCCATGGAGTCATTCACGACTGCGTAGGAGAGCAAGGCAAGGGTGTCTTCGCTGGCATGAAGTTGAGCGGCGGCGGCGGCGCTGAGTTTGCCGGCACGTTTTTCTTTGTTTTGGGCTTGCGTCGTCCATGCGGCGAGCAGGAACAGCAGGAAAAGGAAGTTTTTGGATTTTAATGTCATGTGGTAGAATATGTCTCTTTTGAAACGGCAGAAAAAACGACACAAGCCCAGGAAAATTGCCGGTTGCAAACCGCCCGGTTCACAGTTCATCCAGTTTTTCGAGCAGCCACTCGTGGTTGACGGTCGAAGCCCGCTCCTGAACGATGTCGTCGCGGAGCTTGGCGACGGCTGCTTTGTCGCTAGGGAGGAGTCGGGTAAGGCGACGGGTGAATTTGATGAGGTTGAGATAGCTCTTACGCCGCTGTTGTGGGAGGTTTTTTTGGCGATTCAGGAATACCCTGAAAGATTCCAGGAACGAGGCCAAGGTTTCATAAGTATCCAACTCGTAGTAAGTGATAGTGAGCATCATCTTGCTGATCAGGTTGTAACCAATATCTTCATACTCAACATTGCGCAGCAACTCCAGCACTTGTTCGTACTTTCCTTGAAAGCGGTAAACTCGTGCAAGGTTGAAGGTGTATGTATTTTCTCTTGTTTCAAGAGGAATGTAATCTCTGTTTTGTAAGATAAAAGTTTCTGCCCAATCAACCCTTCCAGAGCGAAGCGCCACACCAACAATGTTATTGAACCGCCAAATGGCAAGTTCATCATTGACTATAAATATTCTTCTAGACAATGCCTCTTCAAACACCTCGAAATATTCTTCCAGGAAAACCCGATCTCCTTGATTCAGTTTCCCAGTGCAATAATGCAAAGCAGAATCATAGAGCTCAATAGCATCTTTTTTGGGCATTAAAGCACCATGCTTATCCAATAAGCGGCGAAGGTTATAGTAATGCTCTGTCTTCTCATTCTCATAAAGCGTGAGGAAAGAATAATAATAAACAGCCAATTCAGGGATTTCTTCGATTGGATACTTCTCAAGATACTCAATAATTTCGGTTACAAAATTGATATTATAATCAAAATTCCCGGTTTTACGATGGCTTAGTACGGCAATATAAAGTTTCAACTTCTCGATCCAATAGTAAAAATCGAGGTTACTTGATATCAGTTCAATGTTGGTCAGCACATTGACTTTTTGATCGAAATCCATCATCAAATAATATTGGCGTTCGATTTCATACTGTTTCCGATAGTCATCCAAAGATCGGTATGGACGTTTCTCCATTTCAGTACGCATCTGCCGAAAAGCACTGTTATACAATGGCTCCACTTTCCGACTGACAATAAACTCAAGCGTTCCGATCGCTTTCTGTGACTCATCTTTTGCGATCGTCTCCTGAGCCATAAAGTCTTCCAGCAGTTTGAGCAGGTCTGAACAGTATTTCCGAAAGTTCACATCGTCGTAGCCTTCATCGGGGAAGAGTTTGCCCCATATCTCCCGACGGTCGAATCCGGGCTTGCCCTGTTCGATGAGGCGAAGCAACAGTTCGCAGAGCTTGGCCATCGTCCGGCTTTGGTTGAAGTAAGGGGAAGCCATGAATTTCATCAGACGCTTTCGCTCTGTGGGGTCAAAGCAGCGAAGCACGAGCCAAGATTTATTGGTGTGAAACTCTTCCGTTTCTAAATAATATTTTTTAGCCATACTACTGATTATCAGCGAAATAAGAACAACTTTTTAAAATAATGCTCATCGGAAAGATTCACAAAAATAAAATTTTCCCGGCTAGTTCCTTTTGATTCTGCGAGACTTTCTAATTTTGATGAACTTTTTTTAATACCACTCCCATGAATATAAGTTTCCCCACCCGCTGGCTGCGGTATTCCCTTGTCGCGGCCTCCCTGTCCGCCATCGCTCCACCGGGCGGTTTTGCCCAACAGGGCAGCCCCTATAAACCCTTCAACACGTCTGCGAACGTCGTGGTGTATGACACCATCAGCGGGTTGAATCTCAATGTTGTCAAGAGCAATCCATTGGCCCAACACGGAGACGTTGCCATCACCCTGATCAGCTCGGGCGGTGCAGGTGTCCCGCATGTCCATCAAATCGCCTATACACCCGATCCGGGTTTTGTCGGCGTGGATACCTTCGCCGTAGAACTGACCTACGTGAACAGTTGGCCGTATCTGAGTTACCAGGCTTTTCGGGTATCCGTGTTTCCAACCGCCCTGTTCGCACAGGGTGATGCTGCGATTTCAAACGGAGGCGCGGCTGTGGCTATCCCGGTTTTAGCCAATGACAGTAGCCCTGCCGGTTTGCTTACCGTTACAGAAATACCCCTGGTGGTCAATGGCACGGCAACCATCAGCGGCGGCAATCAGATTATTTTTACGCCCACACCCAGTTATGTCGGTACTGCTCATTTGAATTACGTGGTTTGCGATGGGCAAAATCATTGCAAAACGGCACAAGCCAATATCGGTGTCAACAACGGTGCCCCTGCCGTGACAGACACTTTAAACATTGTTACTCCCAAAAATACATCGCTTGCCATACCGCTGATTTATAGCGGCTACACCCTGTTTCAAACCCCCGCCAATGGAATGGTGACCCTTCCCGGCGGACTGTCATTTCGTTATTCACCCAATGCAAACTTTTCAGGTACTGATCAATTTGTGCTCTCCAAAAATGTAAACGGAACAAGCGTTTACAAAACCGTCCGGATCGCCGTTGCGAATACACCCGGACAAAACCGGATGGCTGTTCCGGATATCACTTATACACCTAAAAACCAGCCCATTACTTTCAATGTACGGGCAAATGACATCGGGGGGTTGACTGTAAAAAGTTGGACCTCCCCGTCCGCATCGGCTGGCACGATCAGCGGCACCAATGCAGCGGGCAATGTGACGTTTACCCCCAACCCTGCTTTCAACGGAGTAGCCAGTTTTTCTTACAAAATCGGCAATGCCTTCGTACCTGATCTGGAAGTTACGACGGTCAATGTGCTCGTCGGCAACCTATCTCCCTCACAGAGCGTATTCGAGATGAATACGCCCGTAGGAACGCCCTTTGTCGTCAATTATCAAATACCGATCGGCAGTTTCAATTTTACTTTGACCGATACGCCGGATCACGGTACTTGCACCATCTATCCGGGTTATACCACCCAGGTCATTCAGGGCGAATCCATTTCAGGCAACAACCTCATCGTGTACACGCCGAATACAGGTTTTACGGGCACGGATGATTTTAAGGTCAATTACTGCGTGACCGCCAACGGCCAATGCGAAACGGTCAAAATTCAGGTGAATACGGTGGAAGTCGCCACTGCGCCCGGCCCTTATTGTGTGGGAGACTGCGTCTGGACGGGCGATGCAAACAACGATGGCATCGTAAACAACAAGGATCTGCTGCCGCTGGGCTATTTGATGGGTATGGAAGGCGCCGCCCGCAACAATGCCGGACAGGAATGGTACGGCCAGCAAGCCGCCAACTGGAGCAATCCCTTTACCAATAGCCTGGTTGATCTGAAATTTGCGGATACCGACGGTGACGGCGTTGTTACTTCTGCGGATACAGCTTCGATCCACCTTTTTTACGGCCAGACCCACCAATTGACGCCGAAAGTGCCCGCGTTGTCCAAAGGCCTGCCGTTTGTATTGAAAATGTTGACGCCGCCCAACCCCGGCCCGGGCGATCTGGTACAAATCCAGGTCTCGCTGGGCACACCCGCCAAACCTGTGATCAACCTGTATGGATTTACTTTTGACCTGATGCTCGGCCCGGAAATTGTGGATTCTGCTTTCCAAATGACCTACTATGACAACACCTGGATCAACCGGAACAGTCCGTCGCTGTGGATCTCTAAAAACCCGACTGTACGTAAACTGGAAACGGCTTTTACCCGCACCAGTGGTTTATCTTCCAGCGGTCATGGCATCATCGGGCGCTGCGATTTCATCATCACAGATATTGTAGATGTTGGCAAAACCGGCAAAGCCTCTACCGCAGTATCCCGGGTGCAGGCCCAAAGCCCGACCCTCCTGTGGGGCGATGGAAGTATCACCGTAGCGGAAGGTATGACACTGGACATCCCGCTGGGCCTGACCCGACCGGAAGTGCCTGCGACCGTGGTGAGCGATCAGGATTTGTTCGTCTATCCTTCCCCGGCTACCGGGTCCGTACAAGTGCACCTGAACGGCACAGATGCCATGCAAGCCATCACGCTGTATGATGCAATGGGCCGCGCAGTGTGGCAATGCAACACACCGCAACCCGAACATCACTTCATAGATGTCAGCAACCTGCCACCAGGCGTCTATGTCCTGCAAGTGCGCACGGGTACGGGAGTAGTGAGCAAAAAAATAGAAGTGCTCCGGCAACGATGAAGGATGAACGATAAACGCTGCCACCCGAAAGCCCGCCTCTTAATTGAGCGCGGGCTTTCGGGATAAATTCCTCGTTCATCGTTCCCTTCCTACCTTTGCCCCATGCACACTACGCTCAACTGCTGCGGTCGCCTGCTCTCCCTCTCTAACCCTGTCGTCATGGGCATTCTGAATGTCACGACTGATTCCTTCTACGATGGGGGCAGGTATACTTCTGAGGAGGCAATATTGGCGCAGGCGGAAAAAATGATCACCGAAGGGGCCGCCATTCTGGATGTGGGGGGTGCTTCGTCGCGGCCCGGTGCGGCGGAAGTGAGCGAAACCGAGGAATTGAAAAGGGTGATTGGAGTCATTGAAGTCATTCGGAGTAATTTTCCGGACGTGCTGCTCTCTGTGGACACCTGGCGGGCAAGCGTCGCGGAAGCAGCAGTGGCATCGGGGGCAAGCATCGTAAACGACATATCTGCCGGGCGACTGGATGCCGGCATGTACACGACGGTTGCACGGCTGGGAGTTCCGTACGTGCTCATGCACATGAACGGCACACCCGGCACCATGCAAAAACATCCTCACTACGAAGATGTCGTAACAGAGGTGCTCGATTTTTTTATTGCAGAAATAAAAAAACTCCGCGACCTCGGCGTGACAGACATTGTGCTGGACCCCGGTTTCGGTTTTGGCAAGACCATTGAACACAACTATACCCTGCTGCGCAATTTGCACGTTTTCGGCACCGTCACCGGACTGCCCGTGCTGGCAGGGCTTTCGCGAAAATCCATGATTTATAAGTTGCTGGGTATTTCACCGGAGGAAGCGTTGAACGGCACTTCGGCGTTGCACATCGTCGCTTTGCAGCAAGGGGCAAGCATCCTGCGCGCGCACGATGTGCGGGCGGCCATGGAAGTGATCCGTTTGTGGGAGATGCTGGGCGAGGCGACGTCTTTCCGAAAGTTTTGAACTTTCCGAAAGTTCCCTGAGGTGAATCAATACCTTTGCCGCACTATTTCAGATAAAAAGTCGCTAAGGAACGCGGCACCAATAACTTAGTCATTTTAGGTCAACCATTTTTTCATCAGACAACACTATTTTTCTGCGAATAGTGGGGCTATTTAAAGAAAAATAGCGGCCGTATGATGGAATAAAGGGTGGCATCAAATGACTAAGTTATTGGTGCCGCGTTCCTTAAAGGCCGTTTTTACAATAAAATCAACTATTTTGAAAATCAGAGCGGGCAAGGTTAAGACGCGGTTTGAAAGATGAAACTTATGTACCAAGAACTACTTCGCAAAGAAAAAACACTGGCCGTCATAGGCCTGGGCTATGTTGGCCTTCCGCTCGCCCTCGAATTCGCCCGCCACTTCCGCGTCATCGGATTCGATATCAACCGCAAACGGGTGGAACTGATGCAGCAAGGCATTGACCCTTCCAAAGAACTTGATCCTCTGGCATTTGCAGATACCAATATCCTGTTCACCGATGACCCTGAAGTGTTGCGCACAGCTCACTTTTTTATCGTAGCAGTACCGACCGATATTGACGAACACAAAACCCCTGACCTGACTCCGCTCCAAAAAGCCTCGTCCAGTGTTGGCAAATTTTTGAAACCCGGCGATTACGTCGTGTACGAATCCACCGTCTATCCGGGTTGTACCGAAGAGGATTGCCTGCCGATCCTCGAGCGGGAAAGCGGGCTTCGACTCGGCACGGATTTTAAGATCGGGTACTCGCCGGAACGCATCGTACCCGGCGACAAAACCCGCCCGTTGACTCAGATTCTGAAAATTGTATCCGGCAGCGACGAACAAGCCTTACAAGAGATCAGCAGCGTATACGGCCAGATCATTCAGGCTGGCATTTACCCCGCGCCCAGCATCAAAGTCGCCGAAGCCGCCAAGGTCATTGAGAATACCCAACGCGACCTGAATATCTCGCTGATGAACGAGCTGGCCATGATTTTCGACCGAATGGGCATTGATACCCAACAGGTGATTCGCGCGGCAGGTACCAAATGGAATTTCCTGAAATTTTATCCCGGCCTCGTAGGAGGCCATTGCATCGGAGTAGACCCCTACTACCTGCTCCACAAATCAGTCGAACTCGGCTACGAACCGCAGGTCATTCTGAGCGGTCGGCGCGTCAATGACGGGATGCCCGCCTGGGTCGCCAAAAAACTGGTGCAACTGCTGATCCAGCGGGACAAAAATCCCGGCGAAGCCAAGGTCCTGGTGCTTGGCATCACTTTTAAAGAAAATGTGGCGGATATCCGGAATTCCAAAGTCGCTGCGCTGGTAGACGAACTTAAAGAGTTTTCTGTCCGGGTGAACGTGGCTGACCTGTATGCGTCGCCCGAGGAGGTATTTCACGAGTATGGCATCGAATTGACTTCCGAAATTTCAAACGATTACGATGCCGTGGTCGTGGCAGTCGCCCATGACCAGTATCGTGCCTACGACAGCGCATTTTTCAAATCCATTACGCTGCAAAACCCGATTGTCATGGATTTGAAGGGATTATACGAAAAGTTAGACCCCGAGATCCAGTATTGGAGACTTTAAATGATGAATAACGAATGATGAATCCATAATTTGCATCGTTCGTGTTCCCCGCATATACAATGCTTTATTTTTCAACGACTTACCATTTGTCTGTACATAAGTTGCCGCAACTTATGAAGGGCGAAGCCTTAACCCGTACACCGGAACTCTGTTCCGGTTTCCTTTCAGCCGGAACAGCGTTCCGGTGTACTTCAGCCGGAACAGCGTTCCGGTGTACTTTAGCCGGAACAGCGTTCCGGTGTACTTTCAGCCGGAACAGAGTTCCGATGTACTTTCAGCCGGAACAGAGTTCCGGTGTACTTTAGCCGGAACAGAGTTCCGGTGTACTTTAGCCGGAACAGAGTTCCGGTGTACTTTAGCCGGAACAGAGTTCCGGTGTACTTTAGCCGGAACAGAGTTCCGGTGTACTTTAGCCGGAACAGAGTTCCGGTGTACTTTAGCCGGAACAGCGTTCCGGTATACAAAATCTGTGCTATGACACTTCAAATGGTTGACCTCAAAACCCAGTACCACCACATCAAAGCGGACATAGACCGTGAGATCGGAGAGGTGTTGGAGTCCTGTATATTCATCGGCGGCCCCAAGGTCACCGCCTTCCGGGAAAATCTCGAAAATTACCTCGATGTAAAGCACGTCATCCCCTGCGCCAACGGGACCGATGCGCTGCAAATCGCGATGATGGCACTCGGACTTCAGCCCGGCGACGAGGTGATTGTACCGGCTTTCACCTATGTCGCTACTGCGGAAGTCATTGGTTTGCTAGGACTTACACCTGTAATGACAGATGTAGACCCGGATACGATGAACATCACGGCCGCACACATCGAAGCGGCCATTACACCCCGCACGCGGGCGATCGTGCCGGTACACCTGTTCGGCCAAAGCGCTGGCATGGACCCGATCATGGCGCTGGCCGAGAAGCATAATCTGTTTGTGATCGAGGACAATGCACAAGCAATTGGAGCAGACTATACCAGTACTGGGACACCTTTGATCCGCCCTGGGCCTAGAAAAACCGGTACTATCGGCCATTTCGGCTGCACCTCGTTTTTTCCTTCCAAAAACCTCGGTTGCTACGGCGACGGCGGTGCCTTGATGACCAACGACGATAACTTGGCCGCAGCCGCTCGTATGATCGCCAACCACGGCCAAAGCCGCCAGTATTACCATGATAAAATCGGCGTGAACTCCCGGCTGGATGCTGTACAGGCAGCCGTTTTGAATGTAAAACTGCCGCATTTAGATGCCTACAATGCCGCCCGTCAACGCGCTGCCGCTTATTACGACCGTGTTTTCAGTGAAATCCCTCAACTGACCATTCCGGCACGGGAGAAAAATTCTACCCACGTTTTTCATCAATATACCCCGCGCGTGGCCGGTGGAAGTGCCGTACGCGATGCCTTGAAAACCTACCTCGGCGAACAGGGTGTCCCAGCCATGATCTATTATCCAGTGCCGCTGTACAAGCAGGATGCCTTCAAAGTTTCGGTGGATGAAAGTCAATTTCCAGCGACCGAGATGTTGTGCGCCTCTGTTTTCTCCTTACCGATGCATTCGGAATTGACGGAGGACGTATTGGAGCGCATAACTGGAGCAGTGTGCCGTTTTTTTGGGTAAAATAGGTTTATTTTGTGCAAAAATTTAGCATCCATGCAACAAACGAATAGTCATTACATGAACAATTGGGTCAACTCCAACAAGGAGTTGCTACGTCAATTCAAAGGCCAATGGATTGCTTAGGAACGCGTGATTCTAAAATAAATGTCAACCTCCACGCATACCTTTGCACTCATCGGAGCATCCGGCTATGTGGCACCCCGCCATTTGAAGGCCATCAAATCTACAGGAGGCGAGTTGCTGGCTGCGCTCGACCCGCACGATGCGGCAGGAGGACTGGATGCGTATTTTCCGCAAGCAGCTTTTTTTACAGAATTTGAGCGGTTCGACCGGCACCTGGAAAAACTCAAGCGAAGCGGTCAGCATATTGAGTATCTATCGGTTTGCTCACCCAACTACCTCCACGACGCCCATGCCCGTTATGGCCTTCGAAGTGGCGCCGATGTGATCTGTGAAAAGCCGCTCGTGCTCAACCCGTGGAACCTCGATGCTTTGCTGGAACTGGAACTGGAGACGGGTCGAAAAGTGTGGAATTTACTACAACTTCGCCACCATCCGCAGATCGTGGAATTAAAAAATTTGGTACAAAAAGAATCTGGTGAGCAAGTTTTTGATGTGGAACTGACCTACATCACGCCACGCGGCCAATGGTACCACGCCAGTTGGAAAGGTGATCCGGCCAAGTCGGGCGGCATCGTCACCAACATCGGCATTCACTTGTTTGATATGCTGTTGTGGGTATTCGGAAAAGTTCAACACGCTGAAATTCATTTGCATACGCATGGACGCGCCACTGGTTTCCTTCAACTGGAGCACGCCCGGGTGCGTTGGTTCCTCTCTATAGAAGCCGAAACTTTGCCCCCTCATTTACCTCAAAACCAGGCCCATCGTTCGCTTCTGCTCAATGGGCAGGCCTGGGATTTTTCTGAAGGTTTCACAGACTTACACACCGAAAGTTATAGCACCATCATGATCGGGCAAGGTTGGAGCATTGCCGATGCGACACCCGGCATCGAACTCACCCATCAACTCCGTCAAATCGCTCCAAAGGTGAATCAGGATACGGCGCACCCGTTGGCAGGGTTAACGCCACTCCCCCACCCTTTTCAGTGAGGGATTTTTTGCCATAATTGTACCGGTGAAAAGTATCATCGCATGACAGAAAAAAACGTAAAATCATTGATCGCACAAGACGAAAACAGCTCTATAGGAACGCGGAATCCCGATGGTACACCAAATCGCCACTCAAAACCATAAACAACTCCTCCTGGAAGAAATCGGAGAAGAGTTCGTCGTGACCCTGGAGTTGTAAATATGACTATGAAAAAACTGATGTTCTGGAAACCTGCCTCGCTTGTTGAATCTGACAACTTTCCTGTAGTTCTCCGAAAATTTCGAACCTTCCAAAGGTGGGGTGCTACGCTCTCCGCTTGCCTGCTTTTCATTTTCCAACTTTCAGCGCAAACACCCGCTACATCGCCCCAGGTACAAACACAGGCCCGTGCTGAAATCCAGCGGCGCGGCCTCGATGAAAATGAAGTGCGCGCCCGCCTCCAACAACGCGGCATTGACATTGACCGCGTCCAGCCCGAACAATTGCCCGCCCTTCAGCCCGTCATAGAACAGGTCCTCAGTGAATTGGAGGCTGAAAAGGCAAGGGACAAGGGGGAAGGGACAAAGGACAAGGGACAGGGGACAGGGGACAAAGGACAATGGACAGGGGACAAAGGACAATGGACGAGGGACAAGGGACAGGGGACAATGGACAATGGACAAGGGACAAAGGACAATGGACAGGGGACAAAGGATGACCAACAACCCACCAGCCTCTCCCGCACCCAGGCCGAAGAAATCCAGCAAAAGGTCAAGCAGGGCGCCAGTGTACAGGAAGCCATTTCCGAAGTCGCTGACACGGCAACCAGCCAACTTCCGCCGGCGCAGATTTGGGGACAACACCTGTTTCGAGGCAAATCACTGACCGTATTTCGCACGACCAACGAAGTGAAGCCACCCGATACCTACGTGCTGAGTACGGGCGACGTACTGACCATCAGCGTGTTCGGCGCCTCGCAATTCGACAGCCAGTTTGAAATAGGCAAAGACGGCTATATCAAGCCCACGAATTTGCCCAGAATTTTCCTGAGAGGTGTACGACTGGGACAGGCGCGGGAACTCTTGCGCAGCCGGTTCGCCCAATTCTATCGGTTCGCACCGGAGCAGTTTGCGGTCAGTTTAGCCACGGCCCGCAGCATCACGGTCAATATTTTCGGAGAAACCCAGACGTACGGAAGTTTTTCCTTGTCAGCCATCAACACGGCCTTCAACGCACTGGCAGCAGCAGGCGGTCCCAGCGACATCGGTTCGGTGCGCAACATCAAAGTGATTCGCGGTCGCGACGTGAAACCACTCGATGTCTATGCGTTTATGAATAACCCGGCCGTGCAGTACGACTTCTTTTTAGAAGACAACGACATCATACACGTTCCAGTAGCAGAACGTGTGGTGGGCTTAAAAGGCGCTGTGCGGCGACCTTTCCGGTACGAATTGATGGGCAATGAAAACCTGACCCAACTGCTCGATTTTGCCGGTGGCCTGACCGCCAACGCTTACCGCGAAGTTGTACAGGTGCAGCGATATGTGGACGACAGACAAGTCCTGATAGACGTGAACTTAAAAAGTCTGCTGCAACAAAAGCAGGACTTTGTGTTGATCAATGGCGACGAAGTGGTCGTGCGCAGTATCCTGTCGCCCATTGAAAATACAGCCAGTGTAGAAGGGACCGTGGAATTGCCCGGTGCCTACTCACTCACCGACACCCGCCGGGTGAGTGATTTGCTGAAAAAAGGAACTTTACGCCGTGAATCACGCACCGACCTGGCGTTCTTGCTGCGCACCAATCCCGACAGCACCGCGCGGCTCATTCAACTGAATCTCAACGACATACTGGCGGCGCCCGGCTCCGCTGCTGACCTCGTCCTACAGCCCAAAGACCGCCTGACGGTATATGCCACCGCTCGTTACACCGACCGCAGCACGGTCAGTATCGGCGGTGCGGTGCGCAACCCCATCGCGGCGTATCCATTCCCGCTCGACTCTACCCTGACGCTTCAACGCGCCTTGCTGCTGGCCGGCGGATTGCGCCCGGATGCCGGTGGACGCGGGTTGATTTTAAGAGAAAACCCCGCCAATCCCAAAGACAAAACATACGTCGAGGTTGATTTGGCAGCCGCCTTCGACCGACCCGCCTCGGCAGCGAACGTGGTGCTGCAACCCTTCGACCAACTGGAGGTGCTGTCCCTGCCTGCCTTTGCCGATGAAGCCACATTCCAGGTGGGTGGTGCTGTGCGCAAACCTGGCATATTTCCCTACGGACGCAACATGAGCCTGCGCGACGCCCTGCTGCTGGCTGGTGGCCTTAGACTTGAAGCGGCCCGCAACCGGGTAGACATCTTTCGGGTCCAGATCAGCGACAACGAACCGACGCGAACGGTTGTCGCAACACTCACCGTGGACAGCACCTTTGCCTCAACGGGTACGACGCCTGGCAACTTTGTCATTTTGCCTTTTGATGAAATCGTCGTGCGCTCGGCGCCTGAATTCGAGTTGCAACGTTATGTGGAAGTCGCCGGCGAAGTGCGGTATCCCGGCCGCTATGCCCTGGTGAGCGACAATGAAACACTGGCCGATCTTCTTAAACGGGCGGGTGGACTCAGCCCGGAAGCCTTTACAGAGGGCACTTCCTTGTATCGTACGGAAGGGGGAAAAGGGTATGTGGTTACAGACTTGAGCGAAGCACTGCGCAGCAACAACTCCCCACACAACCATATTTTGAAAGAAAACGACCGTATTACCGTGCCTAAACGGGAAGACCTGGTCACTATTCGCACCTCCAATACGCACGCAGCGGAGGTCATTAAAGGCGCTCTGCTCGGCAACGGGTTGATCAATGTGGCGCTTACACCCGGCAAAAAAGCCGGCTGGTATGTGCGGGAATACGCCGCAGGTTTTGATAAAAAAGCCAAACGCAGCCGCGTCACAGTCGAAAAACCCAATGGAAAAATCAGCCGGACGGTCAACTGGGGGCTGTTTAAAATTTATCCGAAAGTCACCAAAGGCTCTGTGATTTCAGTAGGCAGCAAACCCGTCAAAGAGAAAAAACAGCGGACCACCGCAGAGAAAAAAGGCGTGGATTGGGACAAAGCGCTGCCACAAATCCTGGCAACCCTCGGCACACTGGCCACCGTAGCCCTGGCAGCGGCGGCCTTGAGCAAATAACATGACATGAACCAAAACCTGCCGGAAATACACGAACCACCCGACGAGGAACTGACACTCCGCGATCTGTTCGTCCGGGTGCGGGAATACGCCGCCGAAATCCGCCGCTCCTGGGGGACGATGGCGTTGATCTGCCTGCCCTTCCTGATCTGGCAAGGATACATGGCGTTTACGACACCCGTACAGTTCCAGGCCGGACTGACCTTCATGGTGGACGACGACACGGGTGGCGGTGCAGGTCTGCTCAACAGCATCCTGGGCGACATCGGTCTGGGCTCCGAAAAAAACAACAACGACAAGATCATCGAACTGGCGAAATCCATGCGCATCATACGCAAATCGCTGTTTCAACGGGTAGATATCCAAGGGCAGACCGATTTCCTGGCCAACCATTTTATCCGCATCCAACACCTGCATGAAGAAGAGTGGTATAAAAAGCCCAAAAGTCCCGACCAGCCCAGTCTGAATGGTTTTCTCTTCACCCGCGATAGTTTTGAGCAGTTTGGCCGGTTGGAATATGCCGCCTTCAAATCTATTTACGGCATCCTGCTCGGCGACGAAAAACATGCGCCGTTGTTCAGCACCCGCACCAACCAGGATTCGGGTATCATGTCGTTTGCGTTGACGACCCGCTCGGAAGAACTGACCATCGCGACGCTGCGGGCCATATTCGACCAGTTAAGCGCATTTTACATCATTTCCTCTACTGAAAAGCAACAAGCAACTTTTGACATCATTCAGGCAAAAGCAGACTCCATCCGCCGCCTGCTCACGGGCACGGAATATCGCGCCGCTCAATTCCGGGAGCAAAACAACCTGCTGCTGCGCCCGACCGATCAACTGCCCACCGAACGCATGACCCGTGAAAAAGGCATCTATGCCCTGATGTACGGCGAGGCGCTCAAAAACCTGGAACTGGCCGACTTTGCGCTGCGCAACAAGGTTCCCTACATCCAACCCATTGACCTGCCGATCCCGCCGCTGACAGGGATGCCGTATGGAAAGAAAAAAGCCCTGTTGCTGGGGTTGGGGTTGGGATTGCTGGTGGGTGGATTGTTTGTGGTGGGGAGGAAGGTGGTGCGGGAACAGATGTGACAAGGCTAAACCCTTATCTTTGAGACAATATCGCTGTACCAATAAAACGGGCATAAACTATGATTACACAACTTGATCAGTTGGATCTCCATGCGCAGTACACCTACGCTGATTATATTCTCTGGCAGTTTCAGGAACGGGTCGAACTCATTAAAGGGTGCATCCGTCAGATGGCTGCGCCCAGTGTACGGCACCAACGGATTTCTGTAGTTATTTTGAGTGAAATCAAGTGGTTTTTAAAAAAATCTCTCTGTCAGGTTTTCTCCGCCCCCTTCGATGTCCGCTTGCCCTTCCCGCTGCCCCGCAGAATGGGCGAAAAAATTGACACCGTTGTACAACCCAACATCTGTGTTATCTGTGACCGCTCCAAACTGGACGAACAGGGTTGCGTCGGCGCCCCCGACCTGATCGTGGAAATCCTTTCGCCCGGCAATGCGCGCAAGGAAATGCGCGAAAAATATGAGTTCTATCAGGAGAGCGGCGTTACGGAATACTGGGTTGTTTTCCCTTCGGAGCAAGTACTGCAACGATATATCCTGAACGAACAAAGCATTTATCAAGCACAACTTCCCAATGTGGAAGGTGATGTAGTCGGCATTACATTTTTGCCTGTATTTGAAATGCAGGTGGGGGATATTTTTGAAGAATGAAGTCATTT
>Ga0209181_10002779_pt1 | contig 28162 bp, 25 predicted proteins | sample MAT05_FD_187208 | JGI IMG/M metagenome (GOLD analysis project Ga0209181, IMG submission 187208) | Freshwater microbial communities from Lake Fryxell liftoff mats and glacier meltwater in Antarctica - MAT-05 (SPAdes) (version 2) | ecosystem: Environmental > Aquatic > Freshwater > Ice > Liftoff...
GCTTACTGCTTATCCCCTCGATTACCGACAGTGGACAACGCTATCATTGAATCTAGAAACATTGATCATCCAGGCAACCAAACCGCCATTTAATGCCCAAATTCCGATGAGGGATTGACGATGCAAGCAACCCAGTCGATACAACATCTTGATGCTGAAACCGCCAGATATTTTCTGGAAAAGTTACCAGAGCATATCAGGCAGGCATTTTTAGCCCGTGCAGCAGAGATTGATTACCCAGTGGAAGCGGTTTTGGAGTCGGCGATCGCCGCTTCCCTCGATCCGGATGCCCTAAGCTTTGTGGACTGCAAGCCGATGACAGGTATGGAACGAATGGCAAGTTAGATACTTTGGATTCCAGACACTTTGGAAACTATGCGCCTCTAATTAGCCTCTCAGCCAAAAAAAGAGCTTTGCATTACTGCAAAGCTCCTATGGATGTTGAGGATGAAACTTGTTAGAAACTGAACTGTGTTCTCAAATTGAACACATAAATATTAGGGTTGCTGTCAAAATTGTTGGCATTGAAAATTGCATAGAACGCAGGCACCAATGAAATGTTGTCGGTAATTGGATAGTAGTAAGATGCCTCCAACTCATACATTGTGCCGCCATCGCCGCCGCCTGCTGCAAAGAAGCGTCGTCCCTGTTGAATATCCATTGGCATCAAGAAGGTGATTACGCCCAACGAACCCTTCTTCACCAGGTCAGGGAACCCTAGCCCTGCTTGAAACGCTTGAGTGCGAACCAGCTTATCAATCGGCTGAAGCGTCGTCCAGCCCAAACCATAGCGCCCGAAAACACCGAACTTCGGCGTAATTGACCAGTCCGCGCTAATTCCCATATGGTGAGACGTAGCAGACTTCAGCCCGCCATTGATTGCACCCGTGACTGGATCGATGGTTGAAAAACCGGGACCCGCATCCAGATAGCCGTAAGGGATGGGTTCACCCGTCGCGCCGCCTATCTGCCCATTGCCATAGGCGATCTGACGAGTGTAGGAATACAATCCCCGAATATTGATGTTTCGGGTTGGAGAGAGCGTTAACTCGGCAGTGGATGTATTGGTGCCACCAAACACGCCAAATCTGGGGTTACTAGAGGTGTTGAAACCAAACTGAGCCGGTAGAAATTCTGTGTTCTCACCCAAATAGGCAGCCGCAAATCGCAGCTTTGGGCTGATGTTCCACTCAATTACCGCGCCTGAACCTCGGTCAACCGCGTTTGAAAGCGTACTGCCGATGGAATCAAAACTACTGGCACCCGTGATGAAGAAAGTGTAGCGATTAAAGTCGAAATAACGATACCAGTTCACTCGCGGACCAACGGTAATGGTAACTTTGTCACCTAGGGGAAAAGTGTAGAACAGATCGTGAATGACAACATCGGCTCTACCATTTGTGTCTCCAGCCGTTTGATCAGTAAACGGAGTACCAAAGGAGTTGAAAAAACCTGCCGACGCAAACTGGTTGGCAGGAGAGATGCCGTTCCCTGCTGCCAACTGAATCACCAAACTATCCCGCCCCGTAAACGAGGTATTGAAGGTGAGCCATGTGAGGAAGCTGGCAGTGGGTTGAGCTTCATCTGTGGTTAAAACAATTGGAGCACCATTTGCATTTCTAGCGCCCGCAAACCGAACATCTGCTGGTGCGCCAGGAACACCTTCGTACAGAATATTTTTGTCAAAGCTAGTCGCGCCCGTGTAGTTAAACCAAACATTGCCGCTGAGTTTGGTGGTGGTAGAAAACTGCTGTTTTTCTAGGGTTGCAGTCCGCACTTCCAGCGCATCGACTCGACCGCGCAGGGCAGCAAGCTCAGCCGCAAATTCTTCCTGAAGTCGTTTAACAACTTCCAGATCTTCTTTTTTGACAAAATCAGCGGTAGCAGCGGCGATCAGTTCTTGAATCTTGTCTAGGCAGGCATTTAAGCCAGCGGCAAATTCATAGCGAGTCAGTGCGCGGTTGCCTCGAAAGGTCTTGTCGGGATAGCCCACAATACATCCATAGCGCTCAACTAGAGATTGAAGCGCCTGAAATGCCCAATCCGTAGGTCTTACATCGGTTAGCTGAGACACGGAAGTGACTTGATCTTGCTGAGATTCGTCGGACTGATCTGCATTATCTAGACTATTTGCAGTGGAGATTACACCGTCGATTTTAGAAACTGCTGCCGCATCTGCTATTAGCAGTGGAGAGACATTGGGTTTAGTAGGTTGGCGTTCTGACGCGATCGCACTAGAACTAATCAAACCAACAGCACTAGAAGCGAGTAAAGCTGTCCAAATCATGGCTGGCAACTTTGGTTTTGCCTTGTAAAACAGTTGAATGGATACCATAGAACCTCACACCTCAAGAACGACTACATTAATAGCCTGGATATCTATCATCCTTTAGATACAGAATATTAACAGAGCAGCCAAGAGCAATTATGTAACATCCGCCACATTAGGCATCCTCTCTTGCAAGATTGTGTATTGCTGATCACATTAGGTAGAAGCAACAATGACTCAGTTAAACAATCATCCAGATGACACGCCGCTTTATGCCATGCAGCCGTTAGAAAGATTTTCAGACCGAGCCATCGATTATGCGAACCATCGACCCAGTTATCCAGTCGCGGCGATCGCGGCGGTTTTAGCAGGACTGGACGCACCCCATCAGCTAGTGGCAGCAGACATAGGAGCCGGAACCGGCATTGCGTCTCGTTTATTGGCGGAGCAAGGACTACGAGTTTGGGCAATAGAACCGAATGCCGCCATGCGGGGGGCTGCGGCTTTTCATCCCAATGTGACCTTTCAAGCAGGATCGGCGGAACAGACTGGATTACCTGATGCTTCCGTGGATTTAGTAACCTGTTTTCAAGCATTTCACTGGTTTGATCCAGCGCTCTGTCTGCCAGAATTTCATCGCATTCTCAAATCATCGGGGCGGCTGGCGCTGGTTTGGAATAGTCGCGATCGCCATGATCCGTTTACCCAGGACTACACCCAGCTTGTGCAAAAGCTATCCGACAATCATCCGGCTGAAAGTCGCATGGTTTCGGCACAACCCCTGCTGACAAACCCCTATTTTGGCAATGTCTCGCAGCACGAATTTTCACATCAACAATCGCTGGATCTCGCAAGCTTAATTGGGCGTGCTCAAAGTGTTTCTTACATGCCGAAGGATGAGGAGACTACCCAACAACTGACAGGAGGCTTGGAAGAATTGTGCGATCGCTGGGCAGATGAGCAAGGACAGGTGCGTCTGGTCTACGCCACACAAGTTTTTCTAGCGCATTCAGCAGGTGACGCAGGATAAATATTTCCTGTCCCAAAACCAAATTTTTTTCCAGTAACTCTGCCTGAACGATTCAGGATTCATTAAACTGTGAGGAAATAGCTAAATATTCATACTTTCTGCAATCACTTAACCCTGAAGTACCGTTATGGCAGCTCGTACAGATACAATTTTTGAGCGTTTTCTGGCTCCCATTGCAAAGCTCGTGATCAATCAAGACGAGTTGAAACGGTTTTATGAAAGTATCGATTGGGAGGCGGCTAGCGATCGCTTACGTAACCCAACCGTTACCTATCCTGCCTATTACAGCAGCCAAAATTTTCATGGCATCGAAGGCGGCTATCTCACGATTGGCGCTGCCGTTTCCTACGATCCGATTACGCAATATGCCCTGCCGCCCAATGAACAGTGGGTGCGGCAAGCCCTGGTTGATGCCGTACAGAGCAAACCCCGCCGCATCTTGGATTTGGGCTGCGGCACTGGATCAACGACGCTACTCTTAAAAAAAGCGTTTCCCGATGCAGAGGTGATTGGGCTAGATCTCTCGCCTTACATGCTGGTTGCCGCAGAGCACAAAGCGGCTCAAGCAGGGCTAGAGATTCAATGGAGACATGGTTTAGCAGAGCAAACTGGGTTTCCCAATGCGTCGTTTGATTTAGTCACTGCATCCCTGCTGTTTCATGAGACTCCGACCGCGATCGCGAAGGACATTTTGCGCGAATGCCATCGCCTGCTGACAGTGGGTGGCGAAGTACTGATTTTGGATGGCAATCAAAAATCATTGCGGCAAACCGAATGGCTGACCCATATTTTTGAAGAACCCTACATTCGCGAATATGCCCAAGGCAGCACCGATGCCTGGATGGGCGCAGCGGGTTTTGGCAGGGTGCAAACCCAGGACTTTTGGCTATTGCATCAAGTCACTCATGGCGTGAAGGCGATCGCGGCTCAATCGGTTGAGTTTTCCACGTCAAATTTTGAACAGGCAGGCAAAAAACAGTGGGCAATGGGCTAACTAGCTCAAAAAATGTCGTGGGTTTCGTTGGCGGTTTTGAGGCGATCGCGACTTCTATGCGGCTTCGCAGACAGTCGGTTCTGGTAAAGATTCACCCATCGCCTCATAAGCTATGATCAGTGACTCCAAGGCTTCAATTCCATTACTAACGGCTAACTCATAGGTGGTGCCATGAGTGCGCCAGCGTTGCCCTGGAAAGTCGGGTAACCCCACTAAAAAGCAGTCGTCTTCATCCGACCATTGAATGATCATTAGATACTTGAGTTGAGTCATCGCTAGAACCAGCTTAAAAATTGCCGTGGTTTTGGTTGGCAATATTAAGGCGATCGCACACTTCCGCAACCGACAAGGCACCGAGTTCACCATCAGCGCGGGTGCGAATGCTGAGGGAGTTTGCCTCTACTTCTTTGGCACCGATCACTGCCATGACGGGAATTTTGGCTTTTTCGGCGTTGCGGATCAGTTTGCCGAGGCGATCGCCGCTGGTGTCAGCTTCCGCCCGAATCCCCAGCAGTTGCATGTCTAGTGCCACCTGTTTGGCAAAAGGTAACTGCTCCTCGCCCACAGCTAATAAACGCACCTGAATCGGAGCCAGCCATAAAGGAAAATCTCCAGCGTACTCTTCAATCAAAATGCCGATTAGCCGTTCTAGGGAACCGAAGGGAGCGCGATGGATCATCACCGGGCGTTTGCGGGTGCCGTCTTCTGCCACATATTCCAGTTCAAACCGTTCTGGCAAGTTGTAATCCACCTGCACGGTGCCCAATTGCCATTCCCGCTCCAGCGCATCTTGGAAAATAAAATCCAGCTTAGGACCGTAAAACGCTGCTTCGCCAATCCCTTCAAAGTGATCCATGCCCAGGGTTTCCACTGCACGACGAATTGCCCCTTCGGCTTTTTCCCAAGCTTCATCGGAGCCAATGTATTTGTCAGATGCTGGGTCGCGAAAACTGAGACGCGCACGGAAATTTTTAAGCTGCAAGCTTTTGAATACGGTCAGGATTAAATCCACGACGCTGAGAAATTCTGAGTCCAACTGTTCTGGAGTGACGAAGAGGTGCGAGTCATCCACTGTAAAGCCGCGCACACGGGTTAAGCCGCCCAACTCACCGGATTGTTCGTAGCGGTAAACCGTGCCAAATTCTGCCAGTCGCATGGGCAATTCGCGATAAGAGCGCAACTCGCTTTTATAAATCTGGATGTGAAACGGGCAGTTCATCGGCTTCATCACAAAGCCTTGTTCTTGGGCGCGATCGCCGTCACTATCCGCCATCATCGGGAACATATCTTCGCTGTACTTCTGCCAATGTCCCGACAGTTTGAACAAATCCACACGGGCAATATGGGGCGTAACAACGGGCAAATAACCGCGCTTTACCTGTTCTTTTTTGAGAAAGTCTTCCAAGAGCGATCGCAGAATAGTTCCCTTAGGAGTCCACAATGGCAAGCCGGGACCCACGGAATCGGCAAAAATGAACAGCCCCAATTCCTTACCCAGCTTGCGATGATCTCGCCGGATGGCTTCTTCTTTACGGCGTTGATACTCTGCCAGTTGCTCAGGAGTTTCCCAGGCAGTCCCATAGATTCGTTGCAGTTGGGCTTTGGTTTCGTCGCCCCGCCAGTAGGCTCCTGCCACACTTTCCAGTGCGATCGCGTCGGGGTTCAATTCTGCCGTGGTTTCCACATGCGGTCCCGCGCACAAATCCCACCATTCTTCACCCAAGTGATACAGCGTGATTGGCTCTTGCAATCCTTCTAAAATCTCTAGTTTGTATGGCTCATTGATCGCTCGAATCCGGCGATCGGCTTCCTCTCGGTTCACTTCTTCCCGGCTGACAGCCAACTTTCGCCGAATAATCTTCGCCATTTCTTTTTTAATGGCTTTCAAATCTTTATCGGTGAATGGTTCTGGGCTGTCAAAGTCGTAATAAAACCCATTTTCAATAAAAGGACCAATCGTCACCTGCGCTTTGGGAAACAGCTTTTGAACCGCCATCGCCATCACATGGGAGGTAGTATGCCGAATCTTTTTAAGCTGCTCAGATTCGCTGGTTTTGGGCAGATGAATTTTTTCAGGCTGAGGATCTATTGCAGACATGGGAATCGCTCCAAATTTCTAAAGCATTCATTAAAAGGAATTGCAGGCTAAGTGACTCAATGGGGCTAAAAACTTTGCCCCTAGCTAGTTCGCCCGGTTCCATTTGCAATAAGAAATGGGACAGACTGAATTTGGAGTTCCCAACAAATCATGGATTTTTGCCGATTTCTGCACAGTTACACAGTCTAACGTAAGTCTGTCAGGGCATACAGTCAATTGACTCTCGACAAACCCACTCATCAGTACGTCCATCGATTTCTTGGTTATGTGCCTTAACGTCTTAAAAGAGGTTATGCGCTCACAGAAAGTAAAGAAAGTTTAAGAAGCTTAAAAGGCGCTAAGATATTCTCATAAATATATTCATTTTGCTTGTCCAATGTCCTCTTTTAATTCATCTGAGTCTGAGTTGCTCAAGTCCCTTCTAGAGCCACTGCTAGAAGATTTTCAATACTGGTTTGAGCGATCGCATACATTTTTAGAATCCACCGAAATCTCATTTTTGACAGCGGAGCAACAAGCGGACTTGCTGGCAAGGGTGGCTCAGGCTCAATTAGAGGTGAGTGCAGCCCAGTCTTTGTTCAAAGCAATCGGCGGACAGGCTGGCATTGAAACCTCAGTGCTTGCGCCATGGCATCGATTAATTTCTGAATGCTGGCAGATTTCTCATCGCTATCGCCTTGATGGATCTCCGCACTCTATTCAAATGGAGTCTCAGGAATAGAGAAAAATTGATTCGTTAGACCACAGATGGTTACTGTTTGTGAGTCCGATTAAATCAGTTAATATTTTTTCATTAAAGTTCAAGCCTTTTAGAGTTAAGAAAGCGCCATGATACTACATTTTATTTACATTGTTGCTTTTACAGTATTATCCGTCTTTGCGATCGCCAACATGTTCCGTAACTTGATGACACTAGGAATAGAGTCTCAACGTTCCTATTCACCCGCTAATGCGATGTATGGGCGATCTAATGGGAGCGCAAAACGTGCAGTCCCACATCCTGAACTGCTTGATGAATTTGGCAATGTTGTGAATGAGCCGCTGCTAGTCATGCGCTCGATTACGGTTGAGGATGCCCGTGAGCAACTTGATGCGCTTTATGAAGCATCTCCAGGTTCTAGCAGTGTAAATGGAGAACCTCGCGAAGAGCTTTAGTTAACGGTAAGATAAGCCCGAACCATTTGCCTTTGGCTATAAGATTGCAAATGACTAAGAGATCGGACGTTGATTCTAACTTAGAGGATGCCTCTGAAAATATAGAACCAGTGGATGTGGACAGCGCACCCTCTGGTTTTTTCTCGTTTCCGCATCAGATCAAAAATAGTCTAGGCGCAGTGGGCGATCGCCTCAAGCAGACTTTACCAGTTGATCAGCTTGCCCAGTCAGTGGTGAGATGGTTTGGGGTGAGTGAAGCGCAAGTTGCAGAAATTTTAGAAACCGTCCGAGCCGAGCTACCCACTACAGAAGCGATTTTAATCGGCAAGCCGCAAGCTGGGAAAAGCTCCATTGTGCGGGGTCTAACAGGCGTTTCTGCGGAGGTCGTGGGTCAAGGGTTTCGCCCTCATACTCAGCATACTCAGCGCTATGCTTACCCTACCGATGATTTGCCGCTGCTGATTTTTACCGACACGGTGGGCTTGGGAGATGTTAACCAAGCCACGCAGCCGATTATTCAAGAGCTAACAGAAGAATTGCAGATCGATCGCCGTCGGGCGCGGGTGCTGATTTTGACGGTTAAAATTACGGATTTTGCGATCGATAGCCTTAAGCAAATTGCCCAGCAGTTGCGGCAAGCTCATCCTGAAGTGCCCTGTTTACTGGCGGTCACCTGTTTGCATGAAGTGTATCCAGCCAAGACTGAAAATCATCCCGACTATCCACCAGACTTTGCAGAAGTGAGTCGAGCATTTGCGGCAATTCAACAAGCGTTTACGGGATTGTGCGATCGCGCAGTTTTGCTCGACTTCACACTTGAAGAAGACGGCTACACGCCTGTTTTTTATGGAATGGAAGCGCTGCGAGATGCCTTAACTGAGCTATTGCCGGAAGCAGAATCTCGCACGATTCATCAATTATTAGACGATGAAGCGAGCAAAAAACTAGGTGATCTCTATCGTGATGCTGGCAGGCGATACATCCTGCCATTTTCGGTGATGGCAGCAACCATTGCAGCAGTTCCGTTACCCTTTGCCACGATGCCCGTACTCACCGCACTGCAAGGCTCAATGGTAGTTCTGTTGGGACAACTCTACGGGCAAACCTTAACGCCTGCTCAAGCCGGGGGACTGGTGAGCGCGATCGCGGGTGGGTTTGCAGCCCAAGCGATCGGGCGGGAACTGATCAAATTTATCCCCGGTTTTGGCAGCGTGATTGCGGCATCTTGGGCAGCAGCCTACACATGGGCACTGGGAGAAGCAACCTGTGTGTATTTTGGTGACTTGATTGGCGGCAAAAAGCCCGATCCCAAACGGATTCAACAGGTGATGAAAGAATCCTTTACCGCTGCCAAAGAACGCTTCAGAAACATTAAACAACCGTAGAGAGACAAGTCATCGCCTCTCTACGGTGATTAGATTAGTCCGTTTCGTTACCGATGACTATTACCACTGCGGATAGGAGTGCCGCAGGGATAGGTTGCCACAACTGGTTTTCGGGCTGGCGTTTCTTCCAAGTTCGTCATTGCGACTGGAGAAGCTACAAAGCGATCGGGATCTGCCTTCGCCGCCAAATAATCCCGCTGAAGGGTTTCTACCATTTCCGCCCGACGGTCATACAAGCGCTTTAATGGACGAGGCGCACATTGATTCACTACGTAAGCCGTCATAATCGGTAGGGCGATCGTGCTGTCGGTATAGCAAACCACCGTATTGGATAGTTCTTCGGGATCAACTTTGCCCCAACTCACTGCTTCATTGGGGGTTGCACCCGACAAGCCACCCGTATCAGGACGCGCATCAGTTACCTGAACAAAGTAGTCATGTCCTCGCTCTTCTAAACCTAATACCTCATGAATTTGGGGTTGGGTTTGCAGCAAGAAGTTTTTGGGACTGCCACCGCCAATGATTAACGCTGCGCTTTTGCCTTCCACATCAGGGTTGCCTGTGTCACGAGCAGCATAGGCGATCGCGGCGGTTTCATTCACATCCAACGATGGATCGATCATCAGCTTGGAGCCTTCTAGGGCGATCGCGGCGACATTCATTCCAATTGAGCTATCGCCGGGTGAAGAGGTATAAATCGGCACGCCACACTCATAGGCAGTTGCCAACAGGCAGGAGCTTTTCACACCGACCTGCTGCTCTATTTCGTGCAGATACTTGCCCAAAAGATAATGAAATTCTGCGGTACTCATCCGCCGTTGGAATGGCTCAGCCCACAAAATCTCACGGATGAAAGCATCGGTTTCCAGCAACACATCGTAGTCAAATACAATATCGTAAATCCGAATGCGTCCCTCTTGGCGCAGTTTCACGTCGTCTAAAAATGGGCTACTTGCAAATAGATCAAGCCCTAACCCATAGTGAATGTCGTGGTAAAGGTTGGCTCCAGTGCTAATAATCCAATCGACAAAGCCATAACGCATGAGAGGTGCTAGGACGGATACTCCAAAACCAGCAGGAGTCATAGCACCCGAAAGGCTAAGCGCAACCGTAACGCCCTCTTTCATCACTTCGCGAGTCAGCAGTTGACAGATTTCGCGCAGACGAGCCGAGTTATAAGCGGTAAAGTAGCCATCAATTAAATCGACAACACTAATCTCCGCTGGCATGGGGGAGGGTGTAATTTTATGGCTGAGCAATTTTGACATCTTGATACTCCAAACGGTGTGAACGGCATAAGGAAGGAAGTAGATGAATAAACAGCATTGATGTGCTGATAACTCCGCAGAGGAGCCTGTCAGCAAATGCGACCTTTGCAAGCCACAGTGCTGATTGTTTAACTGAACGCAGTAGCGAAGCGCCGACTTGGCAGTTCGCAAGTTGGATGAAACTTTTATTAGCCGTTTCTCATAATTCAGCTAATTTAGCTAGTCTTCCAACCGCGCAGACGAAACCGCCGCGTATATTTCAAGCCTGTGAGTAGACAGATCAATATGCCCTCTTCCGCAAATCAATTAACTCATGACTATCTAAACTGCTGTGCAGGTAAATACCCATCGGTTAAATATCAGCTTTTGATCAGCACAATCTAGTGGATACTCAATGCACTAATTTCAGTCAAAAATTCTCTGCAAGAGTCATGATCGACCTAGTTCATTAAGCTGGAGACAAGCAAATAATCAATCTGCTTAAGTAAAAATCTCAACAGCGAACGAACCTGAAGTTACAGGTCGATCAGGTCATACTGGGCGCTTCGCAGCGATCTACCCAAGATAGTCCTGGATCACACTGCCGCTTCCGTTTGAGTTTCATTTCCAGATACCAGAGCAGTCGGTATCCAGTTAAAGAAAAGAACTTCAACGCTTTTCGTTTACCCTTTTATGTCAGCTTTAACATTTTAACACCAATGCTTTAGGCTCTCTTGATTCGGAAGGGTGATTTTAGAAGTAGGTGCCAGGTTTGGGGTGTCAGGTTTCAGCTAGTAGTCTTAATTGTTTGTAGGATTAGGGAGAGCAAAGCGAAACTCGTGCAAACAGCTATGAATCAATCTACGGAAACACCCCAAGCTCCCGATCTTACTTCTGAGCAATATAAACGGAAGATGGAACGCCGCAAGGAGGTGCAAGATCAGCGATTGGCGGGAATGATTGCAGAAAAAGGATTAGTGATTGTTCATACGGGAAACGGCAAGGGCAAGACTACGGCAGCGCTGGGGATGGTACTACGATCGCTCGGTCATGGCTATCGAGTGGCGATCATTCAGTTTATTAAAGGAGCTTGGGAGCCTGCGGAAAAAGCCGCTTTTAACCATTGGACTGTGGCGATCGAAAATAACCCGGCTCAACTGGAATTTCACGCGATGGGTGAAGGCTTCACCTGGGAAACCCAAGATCGAGAGCGAGATACTCAACTGGCGCAGCAAGCGTGGGAAAAAGCCCTGACTTACATCACCAATCCTGACTTTAAGCTGATCTTCTTAGATGAAGTGAACATTGCCTTAAAACTAGGGTATCTATCTGAATCGCAGGTGTTAGCAGGTCTAGACCAAAAGCCAGAGCAATCGCATATCATCCTAACGGGGCGGGGCGCTCTTCTAGGGGTGATCGATCGCGCCGACCTAGTGACAGAAATGACCTTAGTCAAACATCCCTTCCGGGAACAAGGGGTAAAAGCTCAGCCAGGAGTTGAGTTTTGAGTTATTAGTACGGTTCCAAATCCCAGGGAACTATTCAACGCTAAGGTGAATGCGGCGTATGACCAGCGAAGTAATCGAAATTTTGTCTGCTGAAGATATCCGTCGCACTATGACACGCCTTGCCTCCGAGGTAATTGAGCGATCGGGTGATCTGTCAAAACTGGTGCTGTTAGGGGTTTACACTCGCGGTGTACCATTGGCTCAGCTACTTGCCCGACAGATTGAAATGCTGGAACAAGTGGCAGTGCCTTTGGGGGCGATCGACATCACGTTTTATCGAGACGACCTGGATGTGATCGCGATTCGCACTCCTGCCAAAACCGAGATTCCCTTTGACTTATCTGATAAAACCGTGGTTTTGGTCGATGATGTCATTTTTAAGGGACGCACTGCACGAGCCGCTTTAGAAGCGGTGAAAGACTACGGCAGACCCGAAGTAGTACGGTTGGCGGTTTTGGTCGATCGCGGTCATCGTCAGCTACCGATCCATCCCGACTTTACGGGCAAGCTGTTGCCCACCGCTCGCGAGGAAACCATTAAGGTGTATGTGCAAGACTTAGATGGAAGGGACAGCGTGGAACTGATCAAACCTTAATTTTTGGGTCTATTTCGCAAAGCTCAACCCACCTTACCCGCGATCGCCTATTTCATTCGTCCCTCGCAATTCGTCATTCGCCATTTCTACTATGGATCTTTCAGCAGAAACTCAAATCCGCAAGGCAGATCATCTCCGAATTTGTCTGGATGAAGATGTCCAATTTCGTCAAACAAGCAGTGGATTAGAGCGGTATCACTTTCTTCACTGCTGTCTACCCGAATTGGATCTTCAGGATATTGATCAAACGACAACTTTTTTAGGTAAAACACTTTCCAGCCCACTGCTGATTTCCTCAATGACGGGCGGCACGGATTTAGCAAAGACCATTAACTTTCGATTAGCCGCCGTTGCCCAGCGCTATGGATTGGCAATGGGGGTTGGCTCTCAGCGGGTGGCGGTAGAAAATCCAACTGTGGCATCTACGTTTACAGTGCGATCGCAGGCTCCAGATATTTTGCTGTTTGCAAACTTGGGCGCGGTGCAACTGAACTATCGCTACGGGCTGGATGAATGCCTCAAAGTGGTTGATTTGTTAGAAGCAGACGCGCTGATTTTGCACCTGAACCCAGTGCAGGAATGTGTGCAGACGAAAGGCGACACTAACTTTCGCGGATTACTTGGCAAGATTGCGACCTTGTGTGAGAAGTTGCCTGTTCCGGTGATTGCAAAAGAGGTTGGCAACGGCATTTCAGCAGACATGGCGCAAAAGTTGATTGCGGCTGGAGTGAGCGCGATCGATGTGGCAGGCGCAGGTGGCACTTCTTGGGCAAAGGTAGAAAGCGAACGGGCACAAGATGCCAGGCAGCGGCGTTTGGGCATGACCTTTGCAGATTGGGGCATTCCCACCGCAGAGTGTATTACCTCAATTCGGGCAGTTGCGCCAACTATCCCGCTGATTGCTTCTGGTGGGCTGCGAAATGGGCTGGATGCGGCAAAAGCGATCGCCCTCGGTGCCGATCTAGCTGGGATGGCAATGCCGTTCTTGCAGGCAGCCAATGAATCTGAAGCAGCAGTTAATGAACTGGTGGAAATTTTGCAGGCAGAAATTGCCATCACAATGGTGTGTACCGGAAGCGCAACCCTAGCAGACTTGAAATCTGTCTCATTGCAGAGGCAAGAGTGATGCTATTACGACAAAACTAGAAGGTATCCACACCAGATCTTTCAAATCGATTCTGGCAAGATCAATAGTGTAGTCGAAGGGTTAAATCAATGAATTTTTCAATTGAGTCTTTGTATAAGTGGTATCGCGATGTCATTCGCAACCCAAAATATCGCTGGTGGGTGATTGGCGGATCGTTGTTGTATTTGATCAGCCCACTCGATATCTCACCCGATGTCTTTCCGATCATCGGCTGGATTGACGACGGCATCATTGCAGGTCTGTTAGTAGCAGAACTCTCCCAGGTATTACTAACTCGTCTAAAGGGTAAGAAAGATACTACGCCAGTTGATGCAGAAGTTGCTGCAAACGCGACAGCGGCTGAAGGCACATTTGTCGATGTCAATGCCGTGGCGATGAAGTAAGCGATGCGATCGCGGTTCAGACTACTTTTAATGCGCTTTAATAAATGCCCTAGATATGAGCGTCTAAGGCATTTGTTTTAGAAACCAGAGCTACTGTAAAGCTTGAGAGGCGCGCGATTCCCTTCGGGATCGTGAAACGAATCGCTACGGGCGTTTCTGGCTTGAAACTTGGCTCTTCGCTCTCGAATGGCATGGGCTTGACGCATCAGCGGCGGTATGTAGCCGTCTAAAAGAAGCTCTGGCTCTGGCTTAACATGAAGACCCGCTGAGACATCGTTCATACAGGTGCGTAAGCTATCCCAATCTTGCTCTAACTGCAATGCCTTCATCACATCGGTTGCAGAGTGATATCGTTCTTGAGCAGAGATCTTTAGCATTCTGCTTAGCACTCGCGCCAAGTGATCGCTTATGTTAATATCGTCTCGCCATCGCACTTCTCCGCTAATAATTTCAAAGTCAAAGTCCAAAGGTGATTTGCCAGACAGCAGATATAAGCAGGTGATTCCTACGGCATAGAGATCGCTGGAATAGACCGGGCGAGAGGCTAATTGCTCTGGGGGCGCAAACCCAACGGTGCCAACAAACTGAGTGGTCGAGTGACGGATACCCGATTCATCAGCCTGAGCAATCTGCTCTTTGACTGCGCCAAAATCGATCAGTACCAGCCGACCATCATCTTTACAGCGAATTAGATTGGGTGGTTTAATATCCCGATGAATCACATGGTTGTCGTGAATGTATTGCAGCAGCGGTAAAAGCTCACGCAAAAACTGTTTAACGGCAGTTTCGGTAAAACATCCCGATCGCCTTACTTCTTTGGCTAAGGTGTTGCCGCGAATAAACTCTTGAACTAAATAAAATTCGCCCTCTGCTTCAAAATAGTCTAGCAAGAGCGGAATTTGGGCATGACTGCCAAGGTTGGCAAGGGTTTTGGCTTCTTGGCGAAATCGCTGACGGGCGCGCTGCAAAGCCGTGGGGTCGCTGACTCGTGGGCAAAGCTGCTTGATCACACACAGTGGTTCTCCAGGAAGCGCCACATCTCGCGCTAGAAAAGTGACCCCAAAACCACCGCGTCCCAAGATTTTGAGAACCTCATAGCGATCGCGAAACCGTTGCTTTGTGCCGCACAATCGACCCAAGGGAGTCTGACGCAGGACATTTGCACGAAAATTGGTCAAATCAGCAAGCGAAAATTCCATTGGATAGCCGAAACCCGATTTGAGATTTCATCTCTAGTCTATGAATAAACCGGAGGTTCTGGGGTAAATCTTCACTGTTTAACGTCCGTTTCAATCGTCTAAGTGCGTACTGACAAGGACGATGGGAAGGATGTGACGGATGAAAAGGAGACTGACGGTTTCCTAAGTGTTAAATTAGAAATGGATGTACTAACCGCTCTTGGCACGCCTCGTCTGATTAGTCCTATGGCAAAGCGCCCGAATTTTAGAACTGTGACCCATGCCAGCGCCTCCATTCCTCAGGTGTTTGATCAACGTCAGGAAAGGCACTTTCAGCCATTGCTAAATTTGAATGATCACTTGAAGCGTCACCCAATAATATTTTGGGGCATTATTTTGGTGTCCATTGCATTACCCTCTGCTTTTGCAATTGGTAGTTTAACCAATCCAAATGCCGCACCAGATGCCGGGGAGCCGCAAACGGTGGCGGCGATCGCCCAAAATTCAGAAACCAAACAGGCTCAGCCATTGCCCAAACCATCGCCCGATTCAGGACAACTGCCGCTGTGGGTGTTTGGCGCGATCGCGCTTGGATGTACTGCAAGCTGCTTAATACTAGCGGGTCATATTAAGCCAGTAGAGATGCAAACCGCTGAAGTTGACTGTGAGGGTGATTTTGAAGCAACCCCGGCAACCGTGCAGCCATTAGAGACGCGATCGCAGAGCCAAATAAATTCCTTTAAACAGCCTTTGAAACGGCTTAAACCCTATGAGCCGACTGAAGCGTTGCCCTTTATGCAAAGAAATTCTGTGCAGGTGGAGCGATCGCAACCGATGCAACCGCTGGCTGTGGAATGGGTCACTTCAACCCAGCCTCTCGATCCCTATCTTTCTAAAGGCGACTTAGCAGAGCCAGTTCTGGTGACTGTAACTTCTGCTGAAGCTGAGCCGCTTGATTGGGGTGAAGCACGGCTAGCCGATGCCATGGATCTCCGGCGGCGGTATCCGCTTCATGTGGCTGCTAATAACAATTCCCAATCTTGAATAGTTTTTTCTGACCACATCCAGTTGAGCCGCAGCGCTGCGGGGGTAAAGTTCACCGGATCAGCGATCGCAATTTTCTGCCGTAGTTTCATGGCAACGCTGCGGGCAGCGGCTTGCTTCTCTGGTGATTGTTGATCTGCCAGTTTGAGCGATACCAGCGCTAAACCCGCATAGGATTGCAAAGTTTCCCGATTAGGAGCCGGATTCACGGCGGCAGTCGCGCTTACAGAAATTGGGTTTTCTCCAGATAAAATTAGCGCTTGTGACCAGGCTTGTTCGGCTAAAACAAAGTTACCCTCAGCATAGTAGGCAAACCCTAGGGCATTTTGGTAGCGAGGATTGGGTTGAACTTTTAATCCAGCATCCCAAAATCGACGCGCTTTTTCGATGCTATAGGTGCGATCGCCCGCTAGCCAAAGTTCCCATGCCAATCTGCCCTTAAGAAAATTGAGAGTTGGATTGGCAGCATCTTTCCTGGAAACTGCATTAAGGGCGGCTTCTGCTTCTTTGGGCGATCGCCGATCTAGGAGGACTTCGATCGCAGATTGTGCTAAATCGATATTGCCTTGACTAATCTGATCAGTGGCTAAAGTGACTAAAGCCGCAGAACTGGTTTGACTCAAATTATTTTCATTGCCCGATTGATTGGGGCGTGGAGAAATACCAGTGGGTAAAGGAATACTGGGAATTGCATCTAAAATTTGGGCATGAAACGCCCAACCGCTGAGTAATGCGGATAGAGCAAAAATACCGGAGCCAAGCCAAAATAGCGATCGCTTGGGTTTGGCTGATGAGGATGCTTTTGCGACACTGGCAGTCTTTGGGCAACCAGGCGCAACGGTAGCCGATTTTACTGGCAAAGTTACTGACAATGTTGCTGGCAATGATGAAGACAGGCTGGGACGATACAACAACGCTTTCAGATTATTGCTGGCATCGGTATAGTATGGATCTAGCTCGACCGCATCGGTATAGGCTTGCACAGCCTCACTCAGGTTGCCCTGCTGATACAGCGCCAACCCTAGCCGATTGTGGGCAAGCGGCGAACTGGGATTGAGTTGCAGTGCTTGCTGATAAGCCGCGATCGCCTCGGCTAAATAGCCTTGCTGATAAAGCGCCCACCCTAAATTGATATATACCTCAGCGCTCGTTGGGTTTGACTGGACGGCTTGGCTGGCGATCGCGATCGCCTCAGTCAAAGTGCCCATATCAGCTAGAACGGCTTCCAGTTCAGAATAGACTTTTAGATCCACAGGTTGAGCGATCGTTGCTGTAGCAGTCCGATCAGCAAAGGAGGCAAATGCTCGATTAGAGTAGCCACCCGATTCGCCAGCAGGGGGAGTGGAGGGATAATCTGGCATCCAATAATAATCTTCTAGCCTTGTGTCTGCGTCGCCATCAGAAAGCAAATCTTCGCCAGGAACAGCAGGCAGTAAGGGTTCTTCTGGTTCTAGCAGCGTTGGGCTATCAGAAACCTCATCCATCCAACGGGATGCTGGATCTTGTTCTTCGACAAACTCCTGTTCCTTGGCTTTTTCTAAAGCATTTACCAGTTTAATAACATCGTCTTCTTCAACCGAAAACTCTAAGTCTTCAAACTCCAGTTCATCAAAATCTAGTAGGTAATCTGCTTCGCTGATCTCACCCTGCCCCTGAGAGGAAGGAAGTGGAGTTGAAGTACCAAAAGGATTTTCTACTGGTTGCGATCGCCCTGGAATAATCAGCGGTGACAATTGAGGTATTTCTGCATCACTGCCGTCATATAATCCGCCGGCTGGGGCATCCAAAGACATGCCGTGGTTCACCGCAGTGGCTGGAATGGGTTGGAGATAGCCATCAAATTTAGGATGCAAGTATAAGATTGGCAGCGCCCAATAAAGCTGATCTGAGCCATAGGAAGAAATTAAACCTTGGCGCGATCGGCTCAAGCTGAGATCCACCGGATATCCTTGCTTCAAGTTGCGGTAGAACAGCCGACTCAGATTGAGCGCCACCTCATCGGGAATACGCTCTGCCATGACCAAAACTGCTGGAATTCCTCGTTTGACCAGCGCCTCAGCCAGATTGCCTTCCGCCTCACTGCTCGATTCTGCCGTTGCGGAGTACCCGCCGCGACACGAATTAAACACCGCCATGCGAATGCCGTTATTGACCAGCAACCCTGCCAAATCATCGCCACTCAACGCCTCACTTAATCCGGTGCGGTGGTTGACTAAGTAGATATTGCCACCCGCAGCGCTGAGGTTGCTGTGTCCCGCGTAATGCAAGACCTGATAGTGGTTATGTTCTAGGGCTTGGGTCAGTTGCTCTCGTCCGGGCTGCTCCAAAATGGTCAGTTCAATGCTGGGATGACTGTTGCCGCTGAAAGATGCTTGCAGTTCTTGTTTTAGCTGTTCTGCTTCTTGCCTCAGAGCCAATGCATCTTGATCGGCTGGAACCGCCAAGACCATGAGAATTTTGAGGGTGTGAGGCTGGCTGCCAACGTTTTTTGGATCAGAAAGGTGAGATTTGACAATCGAGAAGCTGGAGTGATAGCGGGAGAAAACCACATCGGTGCCCGTTGCTAAGGGGCGATCGCCGGCATATAGCACTTCCCACGGTAACCGATGCAGCCGGGTTCCTTTCAAACCCAGCCGAAAACGCAGCCGTTCTCGACGATGTTGGGCAATGCCTTGAGCGGTCATCCAGCTATCTCGAATGGTGCCTTGAAACACTGCACTATAGAGCCGCTGCCCAAAGGTGGCTAGATTGGCATCAAGAGTTTTACCTATCGGCGATCGCAGGGATGCAGGATTAAACCCAGACGATATATCGCGATTCCGCAACAAGCCAAGTAGAGGATCATCCATTAAGATGCTGGCTTCACTTAACCAGTCCTCAACCGACCAAATGACTTGTTCTTCTGCCAACGGCACACCGGGCGCAACGTCTTCAGTTCGCACCAAATATTCATTTTCTCGAATTGGCGTGACAGAAAGGTGAAATTCCTGGGTCACAACTATCCTCCCAGAAGACTATAAGCGTTGTTGCATGGGTTAGTGCGATCGCGTCCATCTTTAGTAAACAACTACTGAGCGCATTCATCAGGCAGAAACGAAATTTGAACCAACTCTTTACAGATTTTCACACCCAATACATCGACTTTAAAGATGCCGATTTAGATAATCAAAAAGATATTTATTAGCTGGAAAGCTCTAACCAACACTGTCTTGAACTTTCCCTACTGTGGCTTATAAAGATGTCATTTAGCAAACATTCAAACTTTATTATGAAGTCTATGTAAAGTTCAATCACTGCTGTGTCACTTTGCTAAGGATCGTGGATTTAATAACTCCGGCAATTTACCCTGTACGGGCGAAGCATTCGGTAGATAACTTTGACTAAGTTGCAAGGCTTTTGCCCGAATGCTTCGCCTCTACCAAATCCCTGCCTTATTTAATTCACTTTGCTAAGTGTGATCTCCTAGAGGTCGTTTAGCGAAATACTGCGATCGCCCTCAAAAATTCCCATCCATTTCCCATACTCTAGAAACTTTCAAACAAACTATCCGGACTGCCCCCCTGTTGCCAGGAATGATGGATTGGTAGATGCACCCTGATTTAGCACCCTGACCCCGCAACGGGTCGGGGGCTTTTTTTTGTCAGTGCGCTCATCAGCTACCCAAAAAAACTTATTCGGTTTGCATCTATCTTAGCTAGGTTTATAAGTGGATAGTAGTCAGCGAATGTGACGTAGGAGTAACCCACTGATGAACCGAGCCGTGATTAAATTCTCTTCGGAAGACTGCGGAATTTGCCATAAGATGGCGTTTTATGACCAAAAAGTGGCAGAGGAACTGGGGTTGCAGTTCATTGACTGCAAAATGCAAGATCTTGCCACTTATCGTAAATACCGCAAGATTTTGTTAACTCAATATCCAGACAAAGCTGAAATGGGCTGGCCCACCTACTTGATTTGCGACTCGCCAGAATCTGAAGAATTCAAGATTCTGGGAGAAGTAAAAGGCGGGCATCCCAAAGGAGAGTTTAGAAACCGTTTACAGGAAGTGTTGGCAGAAACGAATTAGGGTGCAGGTTTCGGGGTTAGGGTTTCAGGTTTCGGGGTTCAGCACTCCGCACTCAATTTAAGGGTACTAATCCGGTTTGGCGGAGTAGGGTTTGACCTTCACGAGTTTTGAGCATTTCGGCAAATTTTTCGCCGATCGCAGGTTGATCATTTCGACGAGAATACACGATCGCAATTGGATATGCCAGGGGATAGCGTCCGCTTTTGATCAACTCCACACTTGGCTGATAGCTACCTTTTTTGTCACAGAGGTCAGTGGTGGGGGAGATCGCCCGGTTATCATCCAGCACAACTGCCTGCACGGCTTTGTTTTCCGAGGTTTGCACGGCTAAAGGATAGACGGAACATTGCCCAATTATCTTACTGAGGGAGCTAAATCCAATGCCGCCGATTTGCCGCGATTCAAAATCTCGAAGGATGGTGCGAAATAGCTCAAAGTCGGGTAAGGATTTGACCTGAGCTTGACGGCTGCCACTCCTGCTGGAAAGCGGTTTCAATACCCGTTGATCAAATACACTCATTGCCTCTTGGTTCATAGGTTGATACAGACTTACAGGAAGCACCGAGGCTCCCAGTTCTTGCCAGTTTGTGATTCTGCCGCTGTAGAGTTGTTGTAATTGTTCTATGCTGATTTTGCCCTGAAGCAGTTTGGGCAGGCTATTGTTGCGGTTGGAGTAGCTGAAGGCAACCACGAACGCTAACCCATCGTGGGCGATCGCCGTTGCTTTTAGGGTATCGGGTAGGGGAGCAATCAACGGCACCACAGCAAAGGCGACTTTACCCGACTGGACTTGAGCGATCGCGGCTTCTGGCGATGCCACAGGTTGGTATTGAAGCTGCAATTTAGGCTGGGCTGCTTGCAGGCGCTGTTCTAGGGTTTCCCCTTTTTGGATCAGATCGGGCTGTTGCAGCACATAGCTCCAAATGCCGTCGGCTGCTGCCGTATAGGTAAATTTGCCAGCAGGAATGCCGCCCACATCTTTTAGGTTTGCCAGTTGGGGCGCAACCGCAATGTCACCACTAGGGTTTGGCTTCGGCAGCAGCAACCAGATTAACCAAGCTAACATGCCGATTCCTATCAAGCTCAGCAGCCAAATCGACCAGAGCGGAATTTTTGGTTCAGTCATCGGTTCTGCGATCGCTGACCCATTGGATAGGGGCGTAATCATTAGTTGGGGCGATCGCGCAAGTTCCCGTCGCGCCACTTCTGCGCTTTCAAATGGCACATCCAACCCCATCAACCGCAAAATGAAACCTTTCAAAAAAGGATCTGCCGTCTGCCAATGTTCGCGATTTCTTGGATCGAGCAGTTGTCCTGTATCGGTTCTTGTTCTACCCGCTAATAAATAAAAGGCAACATAGCCCAGATCTACCAGGTCTTGAGCGGTAGAAGCTGGGGGAACATTCAGCATTACGGGGTCAAACAATTGCTCCCAGAGTGCCAAATCACAGAGATAAATGAAACAAGCCGCATCCAACAGGCGACTAGCCTGATTGCTGCTGGAAAGAGTGCTGCTGGAAAGAGTGCGATTCGAGAGGCTGCCATTCTGAATGCCGTCATTTTGCAGGTTGGCGCTTTGCAGGCTAACATCTAGCTCATTTTCACTGTCAATCAGCAGACTGTGGAGGCTAAGGTTGCCATGGGCAACCCCCGTTTGGGTTTGACCAGAGGGCAACCGAAACTTTTGATCATGCAAAAACTCTAAGGTTTGCAACACTTGATTTAAGACCCATCGCACTTCTGCATTAGTCAGCGATCCCTGGCTGAAGTAGCGGCTAAGAGTGGGATAAGCGGCTCGCTCATCTAGGATCAAATAACATCGCTCTTGCAAATCATCCGCGATCGCATCCAGCGGCTGCACCAAACGAAAATCCTGGATTCTGCCATCTGCCAAGCTCAACCCTGCCAGATTTTTGAACGCTGTTTTCTGTTGTCGGCTTGCCGCCGGATTGAAATAGGGCTGAGGCAGGAGATATTCCTTAACCACCACAGGCTGATTGCTGCCGAGTTGAATTGCCGTATATAGCCGTCCATTTCCCTGCCGTCCTAGCCATCGCTCAATTTGATAGCCCCCTTGTTGCCCCCGCAGTTCTGCCTTATCGGGCAATAGTGTAGGAAAATCGCACACCGGGCAGGCGTTAATCCGCGTTCCTTCTGGGGTGGTGGGTTGACAGAGATTGCAGCTAAGTGGGTCGCCCTGTTGACAGGAATAGCGCTGGTAGGTTAAGCCAACGATTGGCGTGGTAAAAGCAGGCAATTCGACCGTGGGCGCGATCGCGGTTGGCGGATAAAGCTCCTGCTGCACTTCCTCCACTACAGGCTGTATCCACTGCCATTGAGAGAGTAGCTGCATTCGTTTTTGCCGCACCTCAGGCGGATAGCGCATCAAAAATGTGCCATAGCGCTTAACACACGCTTTTGCAGCCGTCCGTGGAACCTGGTTTAGTGCCATTTATCGCCTTCTAAATAACCTTCATCGTTCTACTCAACTGTCGCTTGAAGTTCAGCCCGGATTTACAATTGCGGCAAATTTTTAATATAACCTCCAGAAATCTGTCTGTTATCCTAGGGCAAGTCAAGCCATGCGGTTAAAGGTGAGAGAAATGTTATGGCACAGCAAGAAGTTACGCGGCTGTTTAGGGCAGTGCAGGAAGATCCAGATTTGCGCGATCAACTCAATTCAGCGCCCGATTTGGCAGCGTTGGTGCAGTTAGCTGAAAGCCACGGTTATCACTTCACGATGGCAGAGTGGCAAGCCGTGACTAATTTTTCCGTTGAAGAGCTGGTGTGCGATGTGTCTGAAATTCCAGGCATTTAGCGCGATCGCCAAGGGCTGAATAATGCCATGGGAACAGGCAGTTAGGTCACAAGCAGCCTGACTATTCACGGATTTAAATTTCAAATGCTACACCTTTCGCTAGCATTTCACCCTGCGTCCATCGGGCATGGTGGCATTACACATCCTTGCACCTTCCAACACCGCACTATTCAGATCGGCATTGATTAAGTTGGCACCACTCAGGTTTACTTGAATTAAGATGGCACCCCGCAGGTTTGCCCCACTCAAATCTGCCTTGCTGAGATTGGCACCCTGAAGAATCGCGCTGCTGAGATTGGTGTTTTTCAAAGAGGCTTCGCTGAGATTGGTATTACTCAAGTCGGCATCTCGTAGGTCATTGCCGCTCAGGTCTACCCCTTTTAAATTCAAGTTGCTCAGCTTCGCCCCCTTGAGCGTCATCCCTTGAAGGCGGATTCCCTCTAGCCGGGTGCCTTGCAAGCTGCCTCTACTTAGATCTGCCCGGCTGAGGTCTGCACCATTCAGGTTGCTGCCCGTGAATTCTGCTTGGGTCAGGGTTGCTTCTCGCAAATCAGCGGTGAACAGGTTGGCATTGCGGAGCTTGGCTTGGGTGAGGTTGGCATTCGTGAGTTGGGCTTTGGTCAGGTTGGCGTTATTTAAAGTAGCGCTGCTGAGATTTGCCGTTTGCAGGTAGGCATTGGTCAGATCAATTTGGCTGAGGTCGGCTTTTTCTAGAGTTGCACCCCGCAGATCGGTAGAGCGAAAACTGCTCTGCTTCAGGTTCCCTTTACTCAGGTTTGCGGTGCGGAGATCGCTGAGAAAAAAGCTGGACTTTTGCAGGTTGGTGTTGCTGAGATTGGCACCGCTGACCATTGCCTCTTCAACGTTGGCTTCCGCTAGGTTTGCACCTGCTAATTTGGCATTCCGCAGATCTGCCCCGGCAAGGTTTGCCTGTTTCAAATCGGCTGCTTTCAAATCTTGATCGCCACTCCCCTGATTCACCAACGATCGCACCAGTTGCCATTTCGGCGCGAGAACCGTGCGATCGCTAATCGTCGTATTTTTCAGCCGTGCGCCTTCCAAAAAAGCGGCTTCTAGGTTGGCATCGTCCAAATTGGCATTCCGCAAATCCGCCCCTTTCAAATTCGCCTGTTTCAGAAACGCCCCTTTTAGGTTTGCCCCATTCAAATTGGCTCCCCGCAAATTGGCTCCCTTCAAATTTGCCTGCTCTAAAAAGAAGCCGCGCAAATTCGCATTCACCAGATCGCAGCCTTCACACTGGCGCGTTTCCTTTAGCCGCTTCACCTGACTTTCGTTCGCCGCCTGAGCCGCAGTTGCACCCAATAGCCATCCAAGAAATATCATGACCGCGAGAAACCTGCTGTGCAGAATCACGAGACGATTCATAATCGGTGTGCCATAAACGAATAAGAAAAATTGCTGTGCGAGTTCAGCATCCTGAAACGCGATCGCAGCCCCGAAACCTGATAATAGTACAGTTCCTCATTGGAAACAGAACCAATGCGCCGCCGCTTGATTGGATTTAGCCTTACCACCCTCGCTCTCAGCCTTTCAGGTGTTCACTGTGCCGCAGCCAGTCCAGCCACTCGCTATTCGCCACTCGCTATATCTCCTAGGTCGACGCTACGCGTTGGCGTTCGCGAAGCGTTGCCGCAGGTAATAGCCAGTCCAAAGGACTTACGCCATTCGCCATTCCCTATCCTCCTCGCTCAAAAAGCCCTCCAGGAAAAACTAAAAGATTTCACCTATTGGTCTGATCTGTGCGCCTTGCAAGCTGACTCCGGCAAGTATGAAGATGCACTGGCTTCCTGCGAGCAGGCAATTTTGCTCAGACAAAGAGATCCGGTGATTTGGGCAGACCACAGCGGCGTGTTGCTGCAAATGAAGAAGTATCCAGAAGCGATCGCCTCGGCAGAAAAATCCCTGGGCTTTAATCCCAAAACCTCTTTGGCGCTGACCTATCAATGCATGGCGTTCGCTGCCCTGGGTCGTAGTGAAGAAGCTTTGGATGAGTGCGCCCAAGCCTTGCGAGTAGACGGCAACTGGGGCAAGCGATCGCCCGCTCTAGCATGGGTAAATCGCGGCTTGATTTTCAGCCAGTTGAAGCAATACGACCAGGCACTGATTGCCTACGATCGCGCCCTATTATTAGAACCCCAAGATCCTCAAACTCAAGCCTATCGCTGTGACACCCTGTCAAAATTGGGCAAGCAAGCAGAGGCGATCGCTGCCTGTGATCAAGCCGTGACAAAAAGCGGCAAAGGCAGCGAACAAAGCGCAGCCCTGGCGCTGGCAAATCGCGCTGGGGCAAACCGTCAGCTCAATCAACTGGATACCGCCGTTGCCGATTATGACCGCGCCATTAGCCTTAACCCCAACGACCCGAATCTCTGGGCAGCCCAGGCAACCGTGCTAGAGCAACTGTCGCAATTTCAGCAAGCGCTGACCTCCTACGATCGCGCCGTACAACTGAACCCCAAATCCTCTCTGGCATTAGTGGGACGCTGCACCATGCTGAACGTGTTGGCGCAGCATGAAAAAGCGCTGGAAGCCTGTGACCAGGCAATTCAAGGGGATGGAGTCTGGAACGCGACGGGTGCCGCTCAAGCCTGGAATCAGCGCAGCAAAGCTCTAACGGGTTTAGGCAAATATGAAGCCGCGCTAGCATCTTCGCAACGAGCAACGGGCATCAAGCCTGACTACACCGAAGCCTGGAGCGATCGCGCCGTGGTGCTGTGGTATTTGAAGCAATATGACGAGGCGATCGCGGCAACCCAAGAAGCAATCCAGCTCGATTCTAACTATGCGAAAGCATGGCTGAATCAGGGCGGGATTTTGAGAACGCAGAAGAAATATGCCGCAGCGCTGACTGCCTACGACACTGCCCTAAAGCTAGATCCCACCAATTCGGATGGCTGGGCAAACCGCAGCGCCCTCCTGTGGCGCTTGAAACGCTACCCAGAAGCACTTATCGCCGCCGATAAAGCCATTCAGTTCAATCCCAAGTCGTTTCAAGGGTGGCACAACCGAGGCGTGGCACTGATCGAGTTAGGACGCTATGGTGAAGCGCTGATTGCCTACGATCGCGCCCTTGAAATCAACGCCAAAAGTGCCGAAGCCTTGACTGGACGCGGCATTGCCCTAGCACGGCTGAAAAAATATCCCGACGCGATCGCGGCATTGCAGGCATCCCTGGCGCTGAACCCGAACCAGCCTTTGGCACAGGCAACCCTGAAAACCTCTACCCAGGCTCAACAAAAGCTGCTGGATGCTAAGAAACTGGATGCCAAAAAACCTGCAAAGAAGTAAGATTTTTCTCAATGCCTACGCGATCGCTCTCTTAAAAGCCTCTTTCTCTATTATCAAAAGGTCGTCTAGAGACGATCGACTTTTGCTTTAATTTCACCCGTGGTCATGCAGTTGATTCCTGAAAGTAGCTCACCTTTGAATATCCAAGGCGTGATCACAGTGTAGAGTCTCAACTATCAGCGATCGCCACAAAGATTAATCGCCACAGAGATTCTAAGGGGGATCGGAAAGGAAGCATGTCAACTTGGCAAATCGCCGAACTGCCCTTATCCCCTAACCCTTATCCCAAAATAGGAGAAGGGGAACCGAAATCTCAAAGTCATTTTCCCGATCTGGGCTGCGGTTATACACAAGTCTGTCTGGCTTCGTTTTGCCCTGTCTAGCCCCCTAAATTCCCCAATTCTGGGGGACTTTTAAAACTCTTGTCCCCCCAGAATTGGGGGTTAGGGGGCGGTTTGGCGAGGGCTTAGCTGGATTCAATCACTTATGTATGGTAGCCCGATCTGGGAGAGGGATTTAGGGCTTCAACGTGAGCGCTCAGCCGAACGGTGAGGGCGCAAAAGTGACATGCTCCCGATCTGAAAAGTTGCACATCGGGTTTAAGTTGTAATTGCAACACTTGTTGCAATGTGTATTGCTTAGTTATTGCAGTTTGGATGAATGTGTTGCAAGTTTGTGATGCTTCGTGATCAATCGTGTTGATTTTGGCAGAGCCGCAATCGCTTTAACTGGCTAAGATAAAGGATATTGCATCCTATGAATCGATTTATCTGAATTTTGTCAATTTAAGCACAGTTTTTTTAGGACTTGTGCGTTTCGGATAAATGGCTATGATGCAATATGACAGAGTCTCTAAAAGCTTTCTACAGAGGGTTTATGGCTATTAACGTTCGTCAAGTCTATGCCAATCTTAAGCATATCGATGAGGTTGATCCGGTAACGGGTGCCCAATATCGTCAGTTGGCTCAAGAGGTGCTTGCTGAGTCGGGCATTAGCCTAGCTCGGCGTATGGTGATTGCCGATCGCTTGATGCAAGCAAATCACTTTTTAGGCATGAAAACTACTACAAATGGCGATAGCTACTGATCTTTCTTTCAATTTGCAGAGAACTTTCGACTCTGGCAGCAATTTCTTGCAAAACGTCTAAAAGCATTGGGGCAGGAGAGGACATCACATTCTCTTCACTGCTGTCGTACTTGTGATTCGGATAGGTGGGTAGATTCAGTTTTTTATGATGTTGGGTGTTGTCATCCCAGGCGATCCCAGCCTTACTTTTTGCTGGTGATGCCGCACAGTTGGCGATCGCTCCTGCCCTCACGACCATCGCGCTTTCAAAATAATACTAACGTTTGAGCAACTTCAAAACCTCGTCGCGCATCGCGATCGCCCATTTTAGACTGGAATCAAGGGCGATCGCTGCAATCGAATTTAATTTCTTTGGTATGGAGTAATGACATTTGGCAACATGGGGAAGTGTTTCCGATTCATTGTGACGAAGGGTACTTGCGTGAATTCTGCCGTAGCGGCAATTAATGCATCCGCCAACCCTGTGCCATGACTTTTGCCATAATCGCGACGATAGAGACCACCTTGAAGAACGATTTCTTTAGTTGTAGGAATGATTTCAAAAGCAGAGACAAATGCATCTAATTTGACTCTTTCTTTACCATCGCGAACTCCAGCGTATAGCTCGGCAACGGTAATAGCAGCAATCTGGAGTTGAGCCGATTGATTCTCCAAGTAAGCGATCGCGTTAGAGTTGCCGCGCAGGTAGTCAATCAGGACATCGGTATCAAGGAATAGGCGCTCAGACGCAATGGCTACCCTGGCGAGTTGAAGCGGTCAAGCTCATGACGGCAAGCAGTCAAAGTTGATTGCTCCCGATCTTGCCACATCCCGCGTGCCTGCTGGAGCAGAGTTTGACGATTTTCGATCG
>Ga0209181_10002781_pt1 | contig 28152 bp, 17 predicted proteins | sample MAT05_FD_187208 | JGI IMG/M metagenome (GOLD analysis project Ga0209181, IMG submission 187208) | Freshwater microbial communities from Lake Fryxell liftoff mats and glacier meltwater in Antarctica - MAT-05 (SPAdes) (version 2) | ecosystem: Environmental > Aquatic > Freshwater > Ice > Liftoff...
AAGCTACAAGCTGCAAGCTGCAAGCTACAAGCTGCAAGTTGCAAGTTGCAAGCTGCAAAATATAAGTTGTAAGCTGTAAATCGTTAATTGAATATCACTGGCACCATGTAACCGATTGAAGAATTTTAACATTGAGCTCTAGCCTCCCGGCTGTTGGCTCCCGCGTCTAGCCCCCCTACTATTGACTTATTGGCTGCTGGCTATTGGCTTTCTGCTGCTGGCTGTTGGCTCCCGACTACTTACTCCAGATACTGACTTATTGCTGTTGGCTCCCGGCTCCCGTTTGTTGGTTCCAAGATGCTGGCTGCTTGCTGTTGGCTCCCGGCTTTTGGCTTTCGGCTGTTGGCTTTCGGCTGTTGGCTTTCGATTATTGACTTATTGCTGCTGGCTTTCGGCTGTTGGCTCCCGACTATTAACTCCAGACTACTGACTTATTGCTATTGGCTCCCGACTGTTGGCTGCAGGCTGCTTGCTGTTGGCTTTCGGCTGTTGGCTCCTGACTATTAACTCCAGATTACTGACTTATTGCTGTTGGCTGTTGGTTGTTGGCTCCCGACTATTAACGCCAGACTAATAACTTATTGCTGTTGGCTGTTGGCTCCCGACTATTTACTCCAGACTACTGACTTATTGCTGTTGGCTGTTGGCTCCCGACTATTAACTCCAGACTACTGACTTATTGCTGTTGGCTCCCGACTGTTGGCTGCAGGCTGCTTGCTGTTAGCTGTTGGCTGTTGGCTCCCGACTATTAACTCCAAATACTGACTTATTGCTGTTGGCTCCCGGCTCCCGGCTGTTGGCTCCCGACTATTAACTCCAGACTACTGACTTATTGCTGTTGGCTGTTTTGTGCCGTGTTTAGTTGCACCAGTAGCTTTTAAACTACAAAACGCACGGTTATATAGTCCGCTAACGGGTATTGTTGGTCATGTAGCTTCGGCATCCTTTTCGGGCAAATTAATACACGCCGCCAACAAAACACGAGGTATAAAAATAATTTTAGAAATCTTCATTTGATAAAATAAATACATTCACCAAAAACAGACAGCCGAACAGTGATATAAATAACTGGTAAGTAAGATGCCAAGCATTAAGTAATGGTAACTACCTAAAAAAAGGAACTCCCTGGAAAGGGAGTCACCGTTAAAAAAAACCCCCAGAAAAAGTTTAACATAGGTGAATATTTTTAGATGTTATTTTAAAATGTATAATGCAAATTTCTTTATCTTAACAATGAAAAACAACGGGAAATTCACCAAATAAATACGGGAAATTTCCCGTTCGTTTAATTCTAAAAAAATCAGAATATTGCCTATCAACCAAACAATCAAAAACCCACTGCATATGGCAACCAAAAGTTTTTTTTATTTAAAGGATATTCAATTGTTGATAGAGGAGGCTTTAAAAGCTGGAGGCTCCGAACTGGGAATAGTTATAACCCACCCTAACAATGAAGCAACTAAACCTTCACTTCATATTAGTTATATACCTATAATTAAAGAAAAGAAAAGAAATAATATTGATGCAGTCAGTGCAAGTATTACAGTAAATAAAGGAGAACTAACTACTAATGTAATAGATGGGTGCCCATATCCACCACGCTGCAACTAATTTTAAAATATGTTTTCATGAGAACAGTCATGGTTTGGCTTGATACCCTAACGCCTTTTTTGGCCCTGGCAACAGGTATTTATGCTTCGCGTACAACTTATTGGAAAAAACACACCACCTGGCTGGTAGGTTATGTGGTAGCAATTTTTATAGTAAATGCAGTTGGCAACATTTTATCAGAGTTTTTTTTGTTGAATAACCACGCAGTCTATCATGTTGGAAACCTCTTGAATATGGTAATGCTTTCGTTGTATTTTTTTTATCTACCAGCGGTTGGGCAGTTTAAGCGCCTGGTTGTTTCGCTGGCAATACTTACTATTGTATTAAACATTAGCTATAAATTAATACAACAAAACTTTTATATTTTCGACTCCTTTGGCTTTGGCCTGTCCAGTTTTGTTTTTACTATTTATGCCATGCTTTTTTATATTGGGCTTATACAAAATCAAAAAGGTGAAAACCTTTTTACCTTACCCGATTTTTGGATGGTAACTGGAATCTTTTTCTATTACGCAAGCTGTTTTTTTATTTTTTTATTGTATCAACACTATACCCGATTAGGTGTAACCAACATAGGAATATTATGGAAGTTTCAGAATATTATGCTTAGTATTATGTGCATAACTATCATCAAAGGATTTCTATGCCGAGTTTCACGAACGACCCTTTCATTGTTATAGCTGCCTGTGGCTTTGTATTCCTTCTTTGCGCTTTTATTATTGTGTTTGTAATATCTTATCAAAAAAGTACCTACCTATTTCTCCAGGAAAAAAAGACTATGGAAAGTACATTTAAAGAACAATTGCTGCAATCGCAAATGGAAGTACAGGAAGCTACTTTATCAACGCTTAGCAAAGACCTTCACGATAATATTGGCCAGCTATTAAGCACAACAAAAATGCTGATAGGCATTACCGAACGCGAATTGGCCACCCCAAGCGATACGCTGCATACGGCCAACGAAACGCTTGGCAAAGCAATTACCGAATTACGGTCACTTTCAAAATCGATGAATAAAGAATGGTTGGAGCAATTTGATGTGAAGGAAAATCTGCTTGCTGAAGCAAATCGTATCAACTTCACAAATACCGTAAAATTACACCTCACCTTACCCGAAAAAATATGGATGAAAGCCGATGAGCAGGTAATATTATTCAGGATTTTGCAGGAGGGCATTCAAAATGCTATAAAGCATGCTGATGCCTCTAATATTAGCGTAAAGCTGGATTACCAAAACGAGCACTTAGTAATTACTGTAAACGACAATGGTAAGGGATTTGAAATAAAAGAAGTAAACAAAGGACTTGGTATTATTAATATAGAACAACGAACCAAAATATTAGGTGGTACGGCTGCGTGGTTAAACGATGGCCATGGCTGTACTTTACTTATAAATATACCTGTAAAAGAATACTAATAAAGCGTATGAGTGTAACCGTAGGGGTTGTTGACGACCACCAGCTATTTTTAAAATCGCTGAGCTTGCTTTTAACAAGCTTTCCTAATTTTTCGGTGGCACTGGAGGCCCTTAATGGCAAAGACCTGCAGGATAAAATTAAATTAGTTAAAAAACTACCTGAAATTATTTTATTGGATGTAAATATGCCCGTAATGGACGGTAGGGCCACGGCCCAATGGTTAAGCCAACACTACCCCGCTATAAAGTTGGTTGCCTTATCAATGAACGATAACGATAAAACAGTAATTGAGATGATACGGGCCGGCTGCTGTGCCTATCTTTTAAAAGACACACATCCTGACGAATTGGAGCGGGCACTGACAGAAATAAACCTGAAAGGATATTATAATGGCGATGTAAGCAATATTAATTATCGCAGGTTACTATTGACAGACAAAAATAATGAGCAGATACAAATTTCTGACCGGGAACGGGCATTTTTAAAACTTGCCTGTAGCGATCTTACCTATAAAGCCATTGCTGCCGAAATGGGTTTAAGCGAACGAACTATTGATGGCTATCGTGAAAGCCTTTTTCAAAAGTTTAAAGTGGCCAGCCGCGTTGGTCTTGCCTTAGAAGCCATTAGGAGGGACCTGGTAAAACTGTGATATACCTGTAGCATTCAGGTATTTTATTGGCATTTTATGGTATGTTGATAATGTTTACTTCCGTTATAATGATTTGTGTATGGTAATAATACAATGATTATTCGCTACTTGTTACACTCAATGCTGAATATAAAATCATGATAAAAAAGGGTGAATAAAATTATCAACGGAATAAGGCCGAGTAGGCAAGCGGGATTTTCACCCGCGAGCCTCTCACAGAAACGTACGTGATAGTCTCCCATCATACGGCTCGTGTTATTCTTTTATCATTAAAACAATACCCGTTTTCCCAATGATAAAATAATCGTTGGTTTTTATTTCCGGTGGATAACAGTTTGCTTATCGCCCCCTTTATGGACGTTACTTTGTACTTGTTCTGTATCCATTTCAAAAGCCTTAACTCCAGAAGTAGTATTATTTTTAATGATGCTTTGCCATATAGACCAAAATAGTTTATCCATCCTCTTAACCTGCTGTTTAATTTCTCTGCTATTGCTTCTATTTCCACTAAAGTAATTCGCCGGTCTACAGTTGTTCTTATTGTTTCTGCTATCTTCTTCTGATTTGCCTTACTTATCTCTGCTGTAAATGCCATGTAGCTGTCTTTGCAATATTTACTTTGGCTTTTTCGTGGCTGATAACTGAACCCTAAAAAGCCAAACTGTACTTTGCTTTGCTTTTCTGTTCTGCGATAATCTTTGCAGTACACTATCTGCGTATTCTCCCCATTGAGCCGTAGTCCTACTGCCGTAGTCTTTCTTTAATATCCTGTTGCAGGTTTTCGGCTTCTTCTTTTCTTCGACAGTGTTTGACTATATCATCCGCATACCTTACAAACTTTAGCTCTGCATCTTTCTTTTCAAGCCATTTATCCAAAGCAAAGTGCAAATACAGATTAGCTAACAGCGCAATGATTACTCCTCCCTGTGGCGTGCCGTTACCTCCTCTTTCGGTCTCTTCGCCTGCCTTGTTTACTATTTTCATCTCAAACAATCTTTTTACGTATATACTCACGGCTGTCTGCAATACTATGATGCTGTCCAACTACCTGCGGGCCTAAGTAATCGTTGCTTCTTTAAAGCCTTATATCCTTATGTATTTAGAATGCTTTTTCTGCCTCCTATAATTAAGTTTCTCCTGCAGGTTTTCCTAAGTTCTTTTTTAAAGCCTGCTATAAAGTCGTGCTATCTCAATAACGGCAGGCATGCAGCCAGTAATTCCAGGTGTCCGCTGCACTTGTCCTTATCAACGCACAATCAGATAAGTTTTGTTACACAACTTTTGCTTTTTCGATACGTCTTCAACAGTTCACTTTCGTTCAACTTCCTGTAGCTTAACTGACCTTTCTTCAGTCCTTTTCCTCAACCGTTCACTACCGCCATTTTACAACAGAAGCAGCGTGAGGCGTTTTGATAGCGATGCCTGTAACAGCGCTACCGATGGATAAAACAGTATTGCAGTCCTGCTTCCCATCATCTTTAAAAGAACATGCAATTGGAAAACTAGCTGCTTCATGGCACACACTGCAACGCAATGGATGATGAAAATAGCTATAAAGCCTTATTCCAAAAAAGTCATAACCAGATTGCAGATAGTCATTAAATAATCTAACAACCCTGTTATCATTTTTCTGTTAGAAAAAAATTTCTAACGGAAATTTTCTAAAAAAAAAATGGTGTGAAAAATAGTTTAACAAATACCAGAAAACATATAGACGTTGGTGGATTAAAGTTTTGTCCTGCCGGGGTCTTCTATTTATGGCCTTTTGGGTGGCCGGCACCCCGGCATGCAGGCAATCCTTTAGCCCTCAATTCAACTATTTATAATACGCAGGAGCAAATTCAACATTCTTGTTTTTTATATACAATCTGGTGTTGCTGAGTTCATAATCTTTTAATGTTTTGCAAGCTTTCTTGCCCTTTTGCGCAGGTGGGCGCTTAGATATAATTATAATAAATTATGCAGGATAGTATTCGCTAAAAAGATCAACTAAAATAAATATTTTTCTTCAACAAGATGATCGGGAAGAATTTGCAGGTGAAGAATACCCTGTAAAAGCTTAAAAGCAACTACCAAATAGGTAAAAAACGATTGGCCGAACGGATAAGATATAATAGTACCCCATTTGTAATTAACAAAAAGAGGCTGTTCCAAAAGTTTTGCTTAAGCGGTTGCCAGTTGCATCATAATAATAAAAAAAGCCAACAGCTTTTACACCAACGGCTTTTGTGTCTTAGCTTATTACCGATGCTACAGTTGCTTAACTAGCACGGCGGGGTTCCTTGCCAACACACAAGGCCGGGAAAAGGAGACCCCAACGGGACAAAAGAAAAAAGGAGAAAAGAACAATATTCTAATTCAGTGTTTCATGCTGCTAATCATGCTCCTGTCTATTCTTCTATTCTATCTTTTTTGTATTGTTCGAGGGCCATTATAAATAATTTTTAACTGTAGCCAGGAAAACGTTGCGTTTCATAAACATATAATTTAAAAGCCAGCTGTTTTTAATAAACTAGTGGCCTTTTTGTGTTTTATTCCCCTCCTCTCGCTTCCGTTGCAAATTATTGACCGTGCTGTCTATTTGTGTAATGTGGCGAAGGCGAAATGAAATTGAATTTGTGGAATTTTTGCTATTATGTCTTAACATTTTGTAATGGTAATCGTTCGTTTTTCGTTCATTTGTTATTCGTTTAACGGTCGTTTGCTATTAGGATAAAACGGTTTTTAAGGGTGTCGCATTGTCGGTGTTTACAAACAGTGAAAATTTTTTAAATAATCCCGAAAAGATTGAGAGTTTTTGGTTTGCGTTATATCCACGGTGTTTGATCGCTTAGGAGTCGCAGGGTTCGCGGTAAATGATTTATGAATATTTTACCTATTCGAGGTCTTTTATTTTTCAGTTAGCCGATGCTTATTCTTTAGGACAAGGCGAAGCAATGCAGGCTCCATGAAATTAAAAAATAGGAGTTCAAAATTAAAAATAAAAACCTGCACCAATAACCTGCAAAAGTTGGCAAGATGATAGTTAATACTGAATAGGAGAACCGGTATTAATACCAAGGTTATACTTTGCGCTAAAGTTTGCCACCTGGTCCTCAAAATAAGGGGGGTTTGGACCAGTTGAAGCCACAGCATCTGAACAGCCAAAACCCTCAGACAATTCAGATGTTATTGACCCTACAACCAGGGCACCTAACACTAGAGCGGCGATCTGGCCCCAGTTGATCTCGTTCTTTTTTAAACCGATGATTGTTCTTATTTGCTGTAATACTATTTCGAGTACACCTTTAGTATTTTTATCGAGTAAAAAACCAACATAATTGTCAATTATGTTTTCCGATACAAAGTCGAGTGTAAACCGGTCCTTCACCACTAATTTAGCCTCTAATAACAATTTAACGGTGTTTGTTATAAGGTAAGCATCATCAAAATAGCCATCAAGGTTAGTACGCTGCATCTCGTTTGCATGATTTTGTCCCTCAAGATAATTTACAAGTTTAACCGTAGCCTCCTTTACAGCTACATACTCTGACAGAGATGCCTCATCAATCAATTGTTTTAAAATTATAGGTGCCAATGTTACGTAGTTCATGTAACTGTTTACAATAGACATGATTGTTTTATGGCCCAGAAAAAGACCTGCATATTTTTTTATTTTAGCTACCGTAGCAAGATGGGCATCATTTTTTTTTTGATTGATCGCGGTGGTTAAACGTTCAACGGCCTTTGTTGCAGTATCAATATCCAATACGCTAACGGGTACACCACCACTACTTAACCTTTCAATGTCTTTGTTTATAAAAATAATAAGTTTTTTTATCAGATCGGGCTGAAATCCCTCATTTTGCTGGCACCATTGCATCCATTTGATTAAATCACTTTTTGAAGCATTTCCTTTTTCCAATTGCCTCATTATTTCCTTCAGATGCTGCATTTTATCGTTTATTTCAGGAAAAAGCTGTTGGCGGATAAATTCGTTTTGTTTTTGCAGGCTTTCTAACCTTGACACCCATTCGTCTTTATTACCGTCGTCATTTTTATTTTGCGCTAAGCGATAAGTGTTTACATAATTAAGGTATCCGCCCAAATCCTCTACATTACCAAAAGCTTCCGTAAACCATGATGCTTCCCTGTAATTATCAGAAGCCATGAGCATTAATAATGCCCGTTGTAATAAAAGCATACCTGTTGACCTATCGGCAAATGGAATGCCTAATAAACCGTCTAAACGCGGGTCGTGATCCAATGGGGTATCGTCAACCTGCAAAGGAATAACGCGTTTGTCCAGCTTTTTTGATGTTTGAATTTCGGCCATCACCCCTTTGGAGATATAAGCGTGGCGGGACCATACTAGTACAACTACTTCGCAATTGCTGATATGGGTGTCAATTACCAGTTGAATGTTATCACCGGGTATAAGTTTATGTATATCAAACCAAATTTCATGGCCATCTTTTTTAAGGGTTTCATTTATTTCTGTTGCAACCGACTTGTCGTTCCATGAGTGACTGATAAACACTTTCATATAAAATGAAATTTAATGGTAATAAATAGTTCAGTAAAAACAGGCAGTCTAACGGCCTGCAAGTTCAATAAACAAGTTATTATTTTATTTAGATTTTTTCAATTAAATTAAAACCGCCTACAATAAATACTTTAATTATGTAGGTTGTTGCAGATCAATAGCAGCTTATTTAGGAAAATTATTACAGTCCGTTATCTTTTACAAAAAAGCAAAAGTTTATTAATTTTCATACACATTAAAAAACTTAAATAATTTGATATTGAAGAACCGTTAATAAAGAAGATATTTACGCCTAAGCCGCTTACAGCATCCTACGTAAATGTGTACCTTCATTCAGTTAAAAAATCTCGGCGCATTTTCCGTTTAAACCTAGTTGGGTAGCATTACTTTCCTAAAAATTATATTTAATAAAGTGTTCTTATCCTCGGGATTCTAAATTGCAATGGCACAACACAACCGAAGCCTCGCCCAACCATTTCGGGGGTGTAAATAAAAGCCAGCTGAGGGGCCGGGACAGGTTTACTAAAGCTCGCTCCTGCCGCCTTATTGCCGGTATGCCTGTAACCGGCAAGCAGCTATCCGCTACAGTTCGTCGCTATAGTTGAGGAGACTTTAGCTTTTGCGAGACAAGGAGCCGTTTCGATATGTCTTAGGTCGGTTCCCCGCCGCGGCAAATTAGCCACTTTAAACATGGAAGTACCAAAACCTGCTGCTACTATACTTGTTGGCGTTGGCTCATTGTGCGGTGTTTGTATGCGCAGGCGGCTGTTGCCGTACTGGTGTATTTCGGTTTGCGTGGGTATAGATGCGTTTATTGTTTCGTATAAGGCCATTTTATTGCCGGTGGCATCCCGCACATATACCGTGGTTTTGGTACCTACCGTTTTGCTTACGCGGTTGCCAGTTGCATCATAGGTATAGGTTATGGTGCCACCCGCTTTGTTAATACTCAATATTTTTCCATAAACATTCCAATCAATATTAGTATTGACTTCGGCAGCATCGGTTTTTAAATTTCTTATGGCATCGTAGGTATAGTTGTTGGCAAGCTGGCCATCTATATCTTCGGTAAAATTGGTTGAAGGTGTGGGGTCTGTTATATGGGTGAGCCTATTGGTATTGCCTATGTAATTATTTGCCATGGCATCCAAAGCCATAAAAGGCTTGCCGGTTGCCAGTGTGCCATTCCTGTAATAGGTCAGTATGTTTCCATTGGCATCGTAGGTAATCCGTTACTTATAATCGTTTATGGCTATTGGGGTAAACGTATTGTTTTGGCTGTTAAAGCCGCGGTAGGCATTCAAGGTTATTAGCCTGTTTAGCGGTCGTACCCATAGCCATATACCATTTGCCCACGGCCATCGCCCGAACCGGCTGCCGTACTTAGTGCGAGTAAACTTACCATCATAGAGGCAATGTTGCCATTAAACAATTGGGCTGCGCTGCCTATTCCATCTGACGGCGCACCGGGTAGGTTGTGCATACCGGTGGCAAAAGGTGTTACCGTGGTGTTAATCGCGGCGTAATCGGCAGTGTAATAATTTAAGCTAAAGCCGAAGGCATCCCTTGCTACCAGCGGGTTTCCGGTGACGGCGCCGTCGCTGCCCATATCGCCCGGTGCATAAATTTGGGCGGTGTTGGCAGTAGGGTTGCAGGCAGTGGCGGCAGGATCAATAAATGCCTCAAACACATCGCCGGTGGCGCTTTCAAACCATCAAGAAAATTAATTTCTGATTCGGCCACGTATTGTAACGGTTGCCCAAAAACCGGCCTTATGTTAATATTAAGTTTATCGTTGCCGGTGCCGGTTGCACAGGCTCTGCCGTCGGCACCACTTATGGCGGTGCTGTTTACACCTTTTAACCAACCCTGTAGTGTGTAGGCATAATTCATACCCTGCACATGTAATTGCCCCAGCCGGGTACGGGCCAGCGGACCATGTTTGTAATATTGGTAAGCCGCATCACGCTCCCACACAATCATATCGCGGCTGGTTTCTACAGCCGTTATGCGGTTTTCGGCATCGTAGGTTTAGCGGTGGTAAAAGGCATTTTCAAAGCCCGGTTGGTAGTTTACCTGGTTTACTTTGCCACTTATTAAATCGTAGTCATAAGTAATTTTCTTATATCTGTTAGCCTGGTTTATAAATGGATCATTCAGTTTCATGGCCGCAATACCATTATAGTCCTGTAGCAGCACATCAACATTGCCATGTATATCGTAGCTGTAATAAGTTGCCGAAGTAAACCCGGCATCGGTAGCCAACGTTCCGGTGGCAGCATAACTTACCCTGTTACGTAGGTTTTGCTGGGTTATAAAGCCGCTAAGAGGTGGGGCGTAAGGCAGGTCGTAAACCGTTTGGGTTATTTGCGCTTTGGTTCCGCCAGAGCCATGCAACCAGGTATCCAGGGTAGGGATAATGGTTTTTTCCTGGCTGATGTCTTGGGTAATGGCCACGGTATGAGGCTTTTGGCATGCAGATGGTTGGGCGGTGTATTAGTAGTGATAAGTATAGATTCGGGTTTAATAATAAGGAGAATGATAATTAAGTAAAGGGCGAAGGTAGCCAGCATGTTTATGGAACGACAATCTATAATACAAAGGTGGCGAGGTTCCTTTCGTTCCGGTTGACTCGCCTTTTAATAGCCCATATATGCTGGCACACTTCCTGCAGTTGTGGTGTTGCGGTTAATAGGCAACAATAGCGATATTATTTTAGACAGAAATTTTGCCTTTACCGCTTACGTTTAACGCGGTTGCATGTTCCGGTTATCCATCATCATATACTGGTTTACTTCGTTAATAAATACCCCCGCAAGTTTACCTTACCGCTTGCCGCTTTTTTTGGTTAGCCGTATGTCAAAGTTTTGCCGGGGGTAGATATTCGTATAATGTAACATTTCTTTTTTATAAGGTCTTGAAAGTCTGTAAGCCAAAAAATATAATTATGCTGACATACTTTTCGTACACTGCTGTTACTGGCGGGTTACGCACTAATACCGGGAGCAGTCAATATTTTTCTTTCTTCCAATAAAAAATATCCGAAACCGCCGTGGGATATTGGGCCAATACCCTTGTCATCACCATTAATATTTACTACATAATAATTGCCTACTGAAGTAAATAAAATACCTAAACCTTACTTATAAAGTAGCGCAGGCATAGCACATAAGTAACAATGGTTCGCTCCTGCGTAAAGCCGTTTATTGTTTTTTACTTTATTTACTGCCCATAACAGGTACCGCTTAAAAATAACGACAGCAGTAAAATTATAGGGTAGCTCATTGGTGCGTAAATCCTTTAATTATTAATTATCGGCAAATTTTACAAAACAGGCGGTGAGTTAATCAATAAACTACAAAGGGGCAGTATTAAAACTGCCCCTTTGTATATTTAAAGTAAAAACAATTACTGTCTCACCACCTTAACATTCCACACCTCATTTTGAATATAAACCTTTAATATGTAAACGCCCTGCGGCAGTTTAGGCAGGTTTTTAAGGGTTAGGCTACCATTGTTTATCCAACCCGCAATAAGCGATCGATACACAAGTTTACCATCTGCGGTTAATAACTCGGCTTTGTCGGTGGCACTTGCCAGTCTAATGGCATTGCGTATCACAACCGACAATGTAGTAGTAAACGGATTTGGCAATGCCTGCACCACCATTTGAGTGCTATAGTCAGCCAGTTTAATTGGCACAATATGCGAGTAGGTAAATCCACCATCTTTATCTTCCTGCTTTAATCTATAATAAACCCGGTCTGCGTTCAGGCTTGTAACCCCTGCATCAATAAACCGGTAGGTGGCCTGTACTGCCCCCTGCCCTTTTGCTGCGATATAGCCAATGTTTGTGAACGTTCTTCCGTCTATCGAACGCTGTATTGCAAAACCTGCAGCGTTTACCTCGTTAATCGTCGACCAGTTTAAAGCAACATCTGCATTATTTTGCACCGCGTTAAAATACAACCAGGTAAGCGGTAATGGTCCACCGCCCAACCTCACCTGTATCGAACACTCTTGTTTTGGTGGCTCTATATTGCCCACATTATCGGTTACAATAACGTTAAAGCAATAGGTACTGCCTGGGTTACCAATAAAGCTAAACGTGGTGGAGGTATACGAACTATCGGATTTAACAAAGGCCCCGCCATTTTCGGAATAGTATAAATCGTAACTGGTTTTTAAACCACTTCCCCCCTCATCGTCGGCTGCCTGAACTGACAAACTAATAATAGCGTTTTGCTGTACCGACAACGAGTTGGCAATGATAGAAGATACCGGGGCAACAGCATCAATAATGTTAACATAAGTATTGGTGCTTATGGGCTCATTAATATCAAATACGATTTGTGCTTTGGCAACTATGCTATCCCCGGTTACTGTACTTCGTGCCGGGCGTATATTGTAGCTTACAAAACCTTCGCCTTTACCTGTTGAATCATTTACGGGCAAATAGCCTGCATACGGATCGGTAGGCGGCAACCCGGTAGAAGGATCGATAGATTGGAAAACCCATATTAACTGCCTGTTTACCACATCTAAACCAGCACTAAACTGCACATTAAAGCCAATTGAGTCGGCAAGGTTAAGGGTAGTAGTATAATTGCTAAGGCCGGCGGGCACATTAAAGATATACTTACCAAAACCAAAGCTGCCCAATTGAATGCTACCAGCATTTACCGTTACATCTAACGGCTGGCGAATAATTACTTTTTGTGCTGCAGTGGTAGCAAATTTAGGATCATTTTCATATAAGATGGTATACGGTAATGTTTCAGTTTTTGCCACCATTTTCAGCGGACCGTAGCCTGCCGGCCCCTGTATTTCGTTGGGGTCGCACGATGCCAACACGGGCCTGCATAATAACCATTTAACAGCTTTACCAGGAAACGTTAAATTACCGGTTAGGCAGGTACCTACACCTAAACCGCATACCAGGCTTGCCACCCCTGCACCTACCACTGCTCCGGCTCCGGCACCTGCTATAGAGCCAACACCAAAAGCTGCAAAGCCACCCACAGCACCTAATGCCGTGCCGCCAGATACAAACAGGTTATAACAACCGTAGCCTGTAAGGCCACAACCTACCAACCAGGGAATGGTGCTGCAAAGCAACGAACTAGGCGGGGTTGGTGGAGGGCATGGAGCCCCGCCAGGGCCACCCGGACCGCCACCAGGTCCGCCAGGACCGGGACCAGGACCGGGACCAGGACCACCAGGAGCATTTGGACCACCGGGCGCACCAGGACTACCCGGATTGCCGGGCGCACCAGGGCCAGGACCATTTGGACCGGGAGGACCACCAGGGCCGGGAGGACCGGGAGGGCCACCAGGAGCGCCGGGACCACCAGGACCACCAGGACCTGCTGGGCCTCCAGGACCACCGGGACCGTTAGGTCCGCCGGTACCGCCGGGTGCACCCGGACCACCAGGCGCGCCGGGAGTACCCGGGTTTCCTGTTCCGCCAACACCACCTCCGCCACCAGTACCACCAGGCTGACCACCTGTACCAGGACCACCTGCACCACCGGGGCCACCGGGGCCGGGAGGAGTGTTACCTGAACCTGGGCCACCGGCCCCTCCGGGGCCACCTGGGCCGGGAGGAATGTTACCGCTGCCTGGGCCACCGGGGCCACCGGGGCTACCGGGCTGACCAGGATACCCTATTTGACCAGGAATACCAGGCTGACCGATACCCGGCACCGCCGCTTTAAAACAAAGCAACAAAGTGTCGGTGCCACGCAATTTTAAAAAGAAACTACCGCCATAAAGGTTGTTGAATTTGGCAAAGTCGGTCAGGTCTATCGCAAATCGCGACACATCAAAATTGATAAACCCACCTTTTGCGATTGCTATAGGCCAGCAGGTATCAACCGCAGGATACCAGCCACCCAATACACCGCCCACATTGGCAGCGGTTAACGACGTAACCTTAATAATAAAGCGGTTGGTGGTAGTGGCCGTAATGTCAATTGTGCCGGTTGTTTCAATTAAATCCCAACCGGGATCGGCACCTGCGGTTTTACCGTACCGGTTAATTTCCCATAAATAAGTTTGACCGGGACCAAATACTGCCAACGGTAACAGTAATTTTCCGGGACTGTTACCCGGATTGAATGCAAAAGTACTGTCTAAAAAACCTTCGGAACAGGTGTTGCATTGGCCCACCACACCTATGGTATCGGCAGGTTGTAGTATACCCCATTTAAAGTATTCTTTCAAAAGGGTATTTCTAAAGTCAGTTCTGTTTTTGGCCAGAACAGGTAACACCGTACTATCTCCAAAATACCCTGGATTGTTAAGTTCCAGTTCGCGCATTTTTTCAATACCGCTGTATTGTTTTTCCACATATTCTTTTACAGTCAACCCCTCGGCGCCGGCGCCAACAGTATATACCTGTTGTGTAAATTTCTCTAATAATAAGGTAACACTAAACTCCTCCCCTGCCTTCATATTGCGGGTAAGCAATGGTATTAGTTTATAGTCGGTTATGGCAGAATACTGTTTAAACTGTAAACTATCGCCATATGGGTTCAGGTCGTTTCTTGTTTTTACATTTCCTTCGGTGGTAAGTTTCAAAACTTCGGAGCTGCCGGGTAGCACAATTTGCGATTGAACTACGGGGATGTCAACATTGCCGGTATTTTTTATTATAAAAGTGTAGAAAGCGTTTCGTCCTGACCGTAATACCTGCGGTGCCGAAACAAAATAATCGAGGGTAAAGCCGGTTGTTTTTTCTACCCTTAAGCTATTTAATAAGGTTGCCCTTATGTTTACCGGGTTTACCGCTACCACATCGTATACACCTAAAGGCACCGTAGACAGATCCCACTCCACCACTGCCTGCATACTACTAACTAAACTTACTTTTTTGACCAACGCACCAGCGGCAATTTGGCCACCATTGCTTAGCTGAAATTGTGTATTAGCCCTAAAGCCTGCTCCTTCAATGTTGGTTGTAACTTCTCCCTGGCCTACAATATTTGGCCTTACCGAAGTAATGGAGAAGGTTAAAGCCCTTGCCAGTAATGTAACCTCCTGAAGCCCTGCATCAAAAGTAGAAGTAACCACCAAATAATACGAACCAGCTTTTGTATCGGGAACTATCAATCGTTGATTGGCTTGTTGAGAAATATTTGCCTTAACATCAAAATTATTAGGCGTAGGAACACGATTGTAAGCCAAATAAATTTCGTTGTGTGCAAACGGATTGTTGCCAGTCATATCTACCACCATATCAAGCCCGGCCGAAACATCTATTTTGTAATAACGCTTGACAGCAGTTTTGAGCCCGGTTTTTAAAGGGATATTTAACAACAGGTTGCGAATACCAACTGACAACTGTAATGTCGACGACTGGCTGTTATTTAACAGGTTAATTTCGGGAACCGTATTTAAAATATTGGTGCGGGCAATGCCATAATAATCACCGGGAAACAAAGCCTCAACCGTATTGGTTACTGAATAGGCATTTTCCTGGCCCGGCTCCAGCATCATATTATTTTGCTGTACACCAAACAAGGTTGACTGCAATGCATTAAATACCGGGTTTTTTGAAAAATAGACCGCATTGTTAACCGAGCCGTTTGCGGGCTTTGTACCCTCGTTTTTAATTACGTAGGTGGCAGTAATTGTATCGCCCAATTGCGCTGCCGGTGGCAATAACAGGTTGCGAACAATAAGGTCAGCAGGCTCGGCAACAACCACTAACATAACAGCATTAAGTGTATTGTTGGTTATAATTGGCTCGTACAACCCAAAATCGTTTACGTATAAAATCAGGTAATAATTGCCAACCAGGTTGGGTGGTATATTCACTTCAATTGAATCAGCATAAGCTACACCTGCATTCAACGGGCCTTTCCTTGATGATGTGCCTATTTTTACAGCACCTAAAGTAACGGTAGGTGTGGAACTTATATAAATAGCATCGCTCCATACATCCTGGTTTCCAGCTGCTGCCGGGCCGTTATTTTGTACCGAATAAGGAATTTTATATCGCTGCCCTGCAAACACTTTTGTAGGTGCAGAAAAAACATTTGCCACAAAATCGATTGGCGGGGTTAACGTAATGGTAATAGGTTTAAAAATAATATTATTTCCGCGTGCTGTATCGCCAGCCGCAGTAGTAACATCGGTATAAAAAATAATATAATACTGGCCCGATAAACCATTTGGAGCCATTACCGAAGTTGTTACACTATATGATCGGTTAGCTGTTATACTACTTCTCCAGGTTTGGCCAAGTACAAAGTCATTTACATCTAATAAACTGTCTGTTGATAAATACAAGGCATCGGCCCAAAAATTGGTGGTGGAATTACCCGATAGATTTTTTACAGTAAACTGCACGTCCACTACTTTGCCCGATTGCCAAGCCCCGTTTACTACCAGCGTTTGAGCTTCAAGGTCTATTTTTTGAACAATGTTTACCGAAGTAGGAATTACTGCCGGCCTAATGAAAACAATGGGCTTAGTCAAAAACTGCCGACTGGATAAAATATTATTGGTTTCGTTTGACTCAAAGACAACGTCAGTAAAATCGGTAACGACAAAAATATTTCCCGAGTCGAACAATGACATTGGAATACTAACAGTGGAGACTAATTCTATTGTTTCGTTTGGTGCAAGCGTTTTAGGCTGGTTGTTAGTACCTATATGAAATGCAACCGCAGCATTAAACAAATTCTGGTCCGACATAAATATCCTGTCATTGTATACAACATTACCCGTTGATTTATTGCCCTGGTTTTTAACCGTATACCGCATTGTAAACGGACGGTTAAATACGATAGTGTCAGGCAACACCATACTTGTCACCACCAGGTCTGCACGGCTTCCAATGGTTATATTTACCAGCCCGGCACTTCTATGTATATTATTACCTTCCTGGTTAAACTCAAACACTTCGTTCAGTACATCGGTATAAACATACACGTAATAGCTACCTGTTATGTTCCTGGGTATGTTATAGGTGCGGGTGCGGGTATAGCTATCGCCATTATTAAACCTGTTAAGGGTAAGTAGAAATACTTCTTCGCTACCTAGTAAAATTGCAGAGGAATTAAAAATACTTTCGGTTGATATATACACTCTATCTGTCCAGCGACTTTCCCTTGGCGGATTGGAGCCATCGTTGGAAACCGTCCACAATACCTGTAATGTTTCGTTTGTAGTAGCTATTGGGGGTACAGTAACCACTATGGGCACAAGGTCGGCAGGTGGTGTTAACAGTACTCTGATGCTGTCGCTTTTTAAGAAGTTGTTTTGCACAAAGAGCTCAAAAAATCCGGTGCTGTTAACTACCACGTGAATATAATAGGTACCCAAAAAGGTATAAGGCACCTTCACCTTTACTGACCTGTTATACACACTATCCACTCTAAGTGTATCGCCCACAGCATTACACAAACTGGTAAAAGAACCAAGCGCTACATTTTCAACCTTTAGCAAGGTGGAGGTAGCATAACTAAATACCGGGTCTTTGGAAATGTAGATATTGTCTGTCCAAAAACGTCGTGTGCCTGTAAAAGGGCTGACAGTACAAGGTAAGGATATGCTATTGGCACCTACCGCTGGTGCCTGTCCTATATTTTTAACCCTGTATTGTACGTTAATCGTGTCGCCTGAAAATATATCGGTGGGCACACCTATTTGTTCTACCAACAGGTCGGGTAATGGTGGTAGGGTAAGGCTGATAGGCTTAAAAATGAAATTATTTTGCGTGTTTGTTTCGCTAAATGAAATATTATGGTGGCCACGGTTAGTAGCACACACCCCGCCTACCAATTGCCAGCAATACGCATCATTAATATTGGTCGAAATAAATACATAATACGTACCCGTTAACCCTACAGGCATTTTTACCTGCTTGGATTGAACGTACGACTGACCAGGATTTAAAAAAGAAATATTATCAAACGAAGCCAGCAGGTAATCATCCGCCAGTCGTAAATCAAGGTCTTGCGAAAGCCATATATAATCCTTCCACTTTTTGTTGCGGGTACCACCGTTACCAATATTTTTAACCTCCCAGTCAACGGTAATAGTTCCACCCGCAGTTACATTTTCAGGAATGGCATAACTGTTTACAATAACGTCGGGCAATGCACCTATGGAAAAAGTTTGCACTGGCCCCGGTGTTGAAAAACAAGTATTTTTCGAAATTACCTGCCAGTTATACGTACTACCCAAAGAAAAATTTTGAATACTTACTGAAATATTAGGGAAGTTTCCGTTTAACGGACTTACAGGCTTAGTGCCATTAATGTTCCAAACAAAAAGATCGTAAAAAGAAGCATTGGTACCTGGCGACCACGATAAATTAAACGGCTGTTCAATGTCCAATATTTTATCGGTTGGTAAAAGATTGGTGACTGCGCCCGGCGGCAGGGCCTGGATTACTTTAACCGGCGCACTATCAGCATACTGGCAATTGTTGCCATATACCCCATTTACAAAATAGGTAGTTGATACCTGTGGGTTAACCCTGGCAGTATCTTTTATGCTTCCGCTACTCCAGTTAAAAGTGTTGGCGTTGCTAACCTTTAGTGTAATCGTATCGCCAATACATACAGTAAAAGAAGGAATTGCGGTAACTACCGGTTTAGCCGAAATTGTTATAGTAAATAGCGCAGACTGTGCCACACAACCGTTTGTACTAGCGTATCGCACAAAATAAACACCAGCAGTTTTTACGCTTAATGCGATTGCCGAGTCCAGTTTCACTTCTTCATTTCCCTCCCTACGGAACCATTGAACCCGCGAAGCAATATTGGTAGTTAACAGTATACTATCGCCTGAGCATATATTGTTTTTATTGGCAGCAACAACGGGTGTAGTAAGCGCCGGCAGCACATTTACATTCACTGTATCTGTAAGCGTACAACCATTAGCATCGGTTATTACTACCCGGTAGCTGGTAACTACTGTTGGGTTTACCCCTATGAGCGAAGTGGTAGCGCCGGTATTCCATAAATAGTTGACACCTCCAAATGCAGTCAGGTTTACTGCAATACCATTACAAGTGGTAACATCGTTTATGGCTCCTTTTTTGGTTGGCAGGTAATTGGTAATTGTGGTGCGTAAGGTATCGTTAAACGACCGCTCGTCGCTGGCCAGTTTACTATATACTACAATTTGATAGTCTTTAATAGCCGAGAGGTTTACCCTTTGTGTAAAATTAAAATTAACTGCACTGCCAGACGAAATGCTGCCGCCAAACCGTTCGGTAACAGCAGGCGCTCCATCTACAATATACGTAACGTCAAAATTACCTGCTACGGCCGCCCCGCCATTCAATAGCCTTACAGTCAGCACATTTAACGACCCAAGTTCGCATCCATTAACCGGCGATACCAGGTTGGTAACCTGCACATCGTTAGCTACCGGCGCTGTAACCTGTACTACCTGCTGGGCCGACACCGGATTAAAGTTTTGTCCGCCGTTTTGTGTTGCAGTAACAGTAATTTGTCCTACGCCCACCAGGGTTACTACATTACCCAAAATGGTAGCAACACCCGTTGCCGGCACAGTAACTATAGTAAATTGTACAGGTTGGTTTGAACTGGCCGCAGCAGTAAGCAAAAAGGGTGGATCCCCGGCGGTCTTATTGCCAATGGCCGCAAACGAAATGGTTTGATTAATGCGTGTAATGGTCAAAGTATCTTTTCCGGTACCCGTGTAGTTTGCATTGTTTATGGTAACAACTACTTCGTACTTACCGGCATTTACCGGCAGGGCCGTATTTCCGTTGTAAGTAACGGTGTACGAAAGACCGTCGGGATTGGTAACTATTACCGGTGTTTTAGCATTACCTGTAAATGGTTGAACAAGGGTTGAGAACGATACGGTTGCCGTTCCTTTGCCTATTTGATAAATATTGGATCGGCTTACGGGGTTAAAATTTGTATTTCCAGCCTGTGCCGCTAATACCGAAATAACGCCTGCACCGTTTATAAACAGCGTATCGCCCTTAATAGTGCCGGGGCCATACTGAATAGTAAACATTAATGGCAGACCCGACGATACAGTTGCCTGTAAAAGATAAAATGGCGTACCAAAGGTTAAGACGGGCTGCGGTTGAAAAGTAATACTTTGGTTTTGTCTGAAGCTATACACATAAATGCCCGACAAAGGCCCCTGGCCACAAGGGGTAGTAAACCTAACTGTGTAATTACCATAATTAGTACCAGGATAAAAAACACTACTGGTATTATTGAGAATTGCAATACCGTCCTTAAACCACTGATATGCCGCTGCCTGTTCGGTAGCTACCGGTGCCGAAGCAAACAGCACAGTGCCGCTTTCGGTAATGGTGGGGGCCGTTGTGGGTATGTTGGTAAATACCCTTATCTGGGTTGTGTTGGTATACCCATTGCCACATGCATTGTAGGCAGTGGCTCGCAAGTTGTAAACGCCGGCAGTTGTCCAATTTACATTTACTGTTGCGGGGCCACCTGCCGTGTCTGGCAAAGTTCCACCACCCGACAATTCCCAGCGGTATTTAGTATCGACCGCTGTTGAAGCTACCAACGAATATCCTTCGTTGGTATTGCAAACAACCGTTTTGCCTGTAATATAAAAGTATGACTCAGGTACTCTTTTAATGGTGATGTTGGCATTATTTGCCGCACTTGTGTCAAACGGCGAACTGGCAATGATGCGTATGCGGTAACCCGTGCCAGCACTGGTATTTGCAGGTATAACCGCCCTTATGGTATCCGCACCCCTACGGGTTAAGCTGCCTATATTTACCGGGTTTGCAAAACTACCCGCGCTATTAGATAACTGTGCGGTAAAAACATTATTTGAGCCAAACTGACCAGTAACGGTATATGGCACGTTTACCGGTTCTGATGCACAAAACATTGTATTTACTACTCCTATTACCGCCCTAACCGCCTCTGGAGGATCTATTTTAAAGGCACCGGAACTGGTTAAAGTCCACCTGCCATTTGCATCCCGCGCCCTTACGTAAACCCTATGGTTACCGATAGATATGTTTGCCATATCTAACTCAAAAATAAGACTTGAGATATTAGAAGTGTTCCCGGAAACGGGAACATTGGTACCATTTCCAAAACCCGGATCGGTATCAATAAAGTACTCAAGTTTGGTAATATTGGGAAGCAAACCATTAAGCGGTAGTAGCGTGTCTATATAAAATGAGCGATTATTTGTAATGCTCCAAAGGCCATTATTGTCAAGAAACCGAACGAATAACTGGTGAAAGCCCGAACGAAGCGTGTTGGCATTAAATGCGAAAGCAAGGTTATTAATATTGGTTGATGACGAAACGGCCACGTTGGTAGCTTTTCCAAAGCCGGGGTCATTGTCAATAAAATATTCGCCTTTTACAATATTGGGTAGCTGGTTGTTATTTTGTGATATAACATCAATATAAAATACCCTTGCATTAGTTATGCCCCAATTGCCTTTGGCATCTCTAAACCGGGTATAGATGTAATGAAAACCTTTTGCCAAAGTATCTACATTAATACTAAAGGCTATGTTGGTAATGTCAACGCCCGAAGAAAATACTATATTACTTGCCCTACCAAAACCAGGGTCAACATCTACAAAATATTCGCCCCTTGTTATTTGCGGAAGATTTATATTTTGACTGCTAATATCATCTTTATAAAAAACACTTTTGTGCGTGATGCTCCAGTTTCCATTTGCATCGCGAAACCGGGCAAAAATATTATGAAAACCTACGGACAAACTATTGATGTTGATACTAAATGCAATATTGGTAATATTGGTTGACTGGCTAAAATTAATGTCGGTACCCATGCCAAACCCGGGATCACTATCAACAAAATATTCCCCCTTTACAATGTTGGGAAGGTTAATAACGGAAGTTGGAAACCCCTCTTTATAATAATTTCTAAATGACACCAATGACCAGCCACCTTTTTGTTGGCCATTTAATGTATATGAAGGAGTAAACGCCCTAACACCCAACGAATGAAAGCCGTTTGGCTGGTTGTTTAGGTTAACCTGGAATGATGCAGTCACATCTGCTCCGGCTATAAATGGCAATATAGGAGTGGCGCTGCCAAAACCGGGGTCGTTGTCAACAAAATATTCGGCTTTAGAAACATTCTGAGCATTAGTAACGCTAGCCAAACCGATTACCCAAAATAGCAATAACAACTTTTTAAAAAAGTTCATGTAGTGCAACATTGTAATATAGGTGTAAGAAAACCAGGGCTACTTTCACTTCAATTTATTAACCAGTATGGCAGCCAGGTAAACGGGTAAATTAATTATTTGATTTCACCTTTATAGTCACCGTAATAGGATCGCTGTTGCTGCCAATAGGCTTGTTTTCGAACGCGTAAACTGCCGGTATTGGTGGAATACCCGACAGTACGTAAGGAGATTGCCCACTAAACATACCACCGTCTACAGGGTTAGGCACAGTGCTACCAAAACCTGCGCCAATAGCAGGCGAATTAGTTGCAAGTTTCCATTGCCCATCAAACGATATGCCTGTTCCCGCACCCACAAATACATTGGCAATAGTAACATTGGATACATTGCCGTTACCAGAACCAAACTGGGTGCCATTGCCTAAATTATTACTTACAAGGTTACCAGTGCCCGAAAAGGTACCAGCCACCATTATGTTATTGATAATGGAACTATTGTTAACGCTTACCGCCCCTCGTCTAAATACATTGTTTTGAACTATGACTATAGCGTTCGCATTTACGCTAAGGCATGCACCGGCTGTGGCATCGCCGCCGAACCCATGCCAGGCAATATAGTTGTTGCTTATCAAAATACCGTTGGAGGCATTGTTGATATTTATTTGGCAACCAAAATTTTGAGTAATTATGATGTTTTGAACGGGAATATTTCCATTGTTGCTTAACCAATAAGTATAAATAATACCTGTGGCGTGATCGAACACGTTGCCCGAAGGTTGCGTAAATTTATTTCTTCGGATAACAATATCATTGGCAAAAACACTAATTGAACTCTGGAAAAAATCAAGCCCCATAATTGTTGATCCCGCCGCTCCTACCTGTAGGTTAAAGGCATCCACTTGCGCTACCTGCTTGTTGGCCTGCGTATTTGGATTATCGCCCAGGTAATAACCAGGGCCAATAATTACCAGTTTTTTAGTTATGGTTAATCCTCCATACGAAGTAGCCGATGGCTCTATGTGTAAGGTGTCTCCTCCGCTTGCACCATTGTGGGCGGCAATTAATGTGGTAAAATCGGCAGATATACTCTGGTTATTATTAACCCGCCAAATTTTGGCCCAGCCAGAAGTACTAACGCAAAGACCTAACAGTAAAAAAAGTGTAGATTGTTTCATATTGAAGTTATTTCTAACCGTTAAATTAGTGTGAAAAACAGAGAATTTCAATAGTTTACAAAAGATTAATATAAAAAATATTAAAACCGCAATGAAACTCGATCAACGGTTGACCATAGCCTATTTAAAACTGTTAGGTGATATCTATTATTTGTTGCAAATATTATTTGATAAAGAAATATTTATAGCTGATAATAATAACTATATGATTGCAAAAAATATTTTGTGCTACAAAAAATGAAAAAGCGAAAGAAGGAGAAAAGGAATTATTTACCAATTTTCGAGTAGATTTCAAAAAAAATGTGGTATTACGGAACACTTTTGGTGTTGACGTTATCAGGCTCAAGTATCTAAGGCAGGTAAAGTATTCCAAATTTTTGTTGAAGGGGCTGGCTGTGGCTAATTAGTAACTGTATCCAGCTTTCGCCATATCTGGCATACCACATAGCCATATTTTCTACCCGCTCCTGTAGGTTGTTGTCAGGAAACAACTCGTGGTAAATGGCGGCCAATTGCCGCTTTTTTGCTTCGTATTTTCTTTTTTCGGCGCGAAGCATTTTCTTTTCAACTTCCACCAGCGTTTTCGCGGCCCTGGCGCTTAGTGCCTCTATATGTGCAGTTAGGGTTACATCTATATTAGCGGCTATTTGCTGTATTTGGTGGTACAACTGTTCTACATGGGCTTTTTCGGCGGTCAACACAAGGTTGGCTTCACTTTCGCGGCGAACCAATGAGTTAAACAATTCTTCTTCGCCTTTAAACATATTTGCCGATGTAAACCCTAACTGCTCAATTTTTGATTGTTGCTTTACATCTACCAACAAAAACGAATTGCGTAATACCAACATTGGAAAAGGCACTTTACTGGCCTCAAATACCTGCTTCAATTCAAGCCAATAGGCCAGCTCGCCACCGCCGCCAATAAAGGCAATATTGGGCAATATCATTTCCTGGAAAACACCCCGCAAAATTACATTGGCGCTAAACCGTTCGGGATGAACATCCACTTCGTTTAATATTTCCAACTCGCTAAACGATAGTTCAAGCGATTTTACTAAAAACTGATCACCTTCCCGTTCAATGCGTTCACGATGATCGTTTAACAAATAAAACAGGTTTATCTCTCTGCCGGTAGCTTGTGGTTTGTAATGCTTTGCCAATTGCAGGCTGGTAGCTTCTACTAATGGGTGCGAAAATTGAGTGGACAGTTCCTTTTTTACTATATCGTTAAATGGCTTTTTTAACTGTGCATTGTCGGGTATCAATACCAATAGTCCAAATTTATTGAACAATGCATTTATAAGTGTAAGCGTTGCCTGTTGTATGGTGGTTCCGGGTTGGTATGCGGCAGCAAACAGGTCGGCCAACTCGTTACCGAATTCAAAAACGCCAATGGTTCCCCTAATGGCGTCAATTATTTTTAAAAGATCTTTATCAACCATCATGCGGCCAACTGCACCGGTTTGGTTGGTATGCCATGTGTGTGTTACTGCATCCACTACCACATGCCCCAATTCATCAAGGTCAGCATCTTCGCTACCCATGTAAAAAACGGGCACAAAATTGTTGCCGGGCAATTGTTCCGCCAGGTTTTTGGCCAGTTGTATAGTGTGTAAAATTTTATAAATGAAATAAAGGTGACCAGTAAAAATATTGGGCTGATGGGCGGTGGTAATGGTAAAGGTATTGGGTAGCAAAAGTTGCAGTAAGTGCTTATTCTGTACAGCGGTTAAGTTAATGCCGCGATACTGTTCTGTTAACACATCAACCAATAACTGCCTATGATGGGAAGTTTTTTTGCGGGCTTCTATTGCCTGCTTTATACCTTCAATTGAAACAGGATGGGTATAAAACTGCGAAAGGTTTTTGTGTGCCTGCAGGTAGTCGGTTACCAGCTTCGAAAAATATCCGGTTTGTTGGTATGAAAGGTACTCGCAGTTAGTTTGCATTTTTTATGTGACGTTTTCCGTTGTTTTTATCAGTGTAGGCCTTTGCTTTTTTAGGTACATGTTAAACTTTGAGCCAGCTAACAACTTTTTATTCAAGTTCACCTTCAATATCGTAGTCGTAGGCTTTGGTAATTTTTACCTGTACAAAGTCGCCAATGGCCAACCGCTTATTCGTGTTTATAATCACCTCATTATCCACCTCCACACTATCAAACTCGGTACGGCCAAGGTAGCGGCCGGACTCCCTCCTGTCAACAATCACTTTAAAAGTTTTGCCTACTTTTTCCTGGTTTTTCTCAAGGCTAATCTCTTGTTGCACCTCCATTATTTCCTGCGCCCGTGCTTCTTTTTCCTCATCGGGCACATCATCCACTAAATCGTATGCTGAAGTATTTTCTTCGTGGCTGTAACTAAAAATGCCTACCCTGTCAAACCTATGTTCCTGCAAAAAAGCCTTTAATTCTTCCACATCCTCTCTCGTTTCGCCGGGAAAGCCGGCTATCAGCGTGGTTCTGATACAAATGCCCGGCACCTGTTGACGAATAATCCCGATAAGTTCGGTCATTTCCTCGCGGGTAATTTGCCTTTTCATAGCCTTTAACATGCGGTTGCTGGCATGCTGCAAGGGCATATCAAGATAGCTGCAAATGTTTGTCCGCTCGTGTATTACCGGTAATATTTCAAGTGGAAATTTGCTGGGGTAAGCATAATGAAGCCTTATCCATTCAATGCCTTTTACCTCGGCCAGGGCATTTAATAAACGGGGAAGCGCACGTTCCCTGTATATATCAAGGCCGTAGTAAGTAAGTTCCTGAGCAATAACCATTATTTCTTTAACGCCCTTTTTTACCAGGCCTTCTGCTTCGGCTACCAATGCCTCAATGGTTTTGCTTACGTGTTTACCGCGCATAAGGGGTATGGCACAAAACGAACAGGTACGGTTACAACCCTCGCTAATTTTTAAGTAAGCGTAGTGCGATGGTGTACTTAACAACCGCTCTCCTACCAGCTCCGCTTTATAGTCAGCCTCAAACCGCTTTAGTAACTGGGGCAATTCCATGGTACCGAAGTAGGCATCAACCTCTGGTATTTCTTCTTCAAGATTGCTTTTGTAGCGTTCGCTCAGGCAACCGGTTACAAACACTTTATCAATTTTGCCACGCTTTTTTAACGCTACCTGGTCTAAAATGGTATTTATGCTTTCGGCCTTTGCCTTATCAATAAAACCACAGGTATTTACAATTACAATGTTATGGTCGCGTTTGGCACTTTCGTGCACTACATTAATATCGTTTGCCAAAAGTTGCCCGCTAAGCACCTCGCTATCAACCATATTTTTACTACAGCCTAGCGTTATTATATTAACCTTGTCTTTCTTAAGTGTCCTTACTTTCATAAAAGCCGCAAAGTTAACAACAATGCTACCGTACCATCAATTTTAACCTTTTATTTCAAAGGTTGCATTTAATATTTGACCATTACATATTCTTTAATGCAAACATACTTACATGAAACCTACCCTATTGGCCCTGGCGTTATCTACGGTAATTATTGCAAAGGCCCAGGATGTTAATGTGGCCACCTACCATTCGTCGCTAGGTGTAAAAATTTCGTCGGGGGTGGCGGCCAGTTATAAAACCTTTATTAGCAATAAGAACGCATTGGAGTTTCAGACCACCTTTTTTAGGCAGGGTTTGCGTATGGTTGGCTTATACGAATTTCATAAACCATTTAATAATGTTGACGGCCTTAGCTGGTATTTTGGCCCCGGCGCCCATGTGGGAATTTGGAAAAAAAATTATCGCGATAAATACAACAGCACAGTTGATGTAGGCATCGATGGTGTTCTTGGAATAGATTATAAGGTTCCTTCGTTACCCATTAACCTTAGCCTTGACTGGCAGCCAAGTCTAAGCCTTTTGGGCAATGCCGCCCTTTCGCCGCAATTTGGCGGTATAGCCATTAGGTATATTTTGGATTAGTGGTAAGCAAAATGTGAGTTGTCAATAGTGAGTTGTGAGAGAGGTGAGTTGTGAGAAGTGAGTTGTGAGAAGTGAGTTGTGAGAAGTGAGTTGTGAGAAGTGAGTTGTGAGAAGTGAGTTGTGAGTAGTGAGTTGTGAGAAGTGAGTTGTGAGAAGTGAGTTGTGAGTAGTGAGTTGTGAGTTGTGAGAAGTGAGTTGTAAGAAGTGAGTTGTGAGAAGTGAGTTGTGAGTAATGAGTTGTGAGAGGTGAGTTGTGAGAGGTGAGAAGTGAGAGGTGAGAAGTGAGTAGTGATTTGTGAGAAGTGAGTTGTGAGAGGTGAGAAGTGAGAAGTGAGTTGTGAGTAGTGATTTGTGAGAAGTGAGTTGTGAGAGGTGAGAAGTGAGAAGTGAGTTGTGAGTAATGAGTTGTGAGAGGTGAGAAGTGAGAGGTGAGAAGTGAGAAGTGAGTAGTGATTTGTGAGAAGTGAGTTGTGAGAGGTGAGAAGTGAGTAGTGAGAGGTGAGAGGTGAGAAGTGAGAGGTGAGAGGTGAGAGGTCAGTTGTGAGTTGTGAGTGGGGAGTTGTGAGTTGTGAGTAGTGAGTTGTGAGCAGTGAGTAGTGAGTTGTGAGTAGTGAGTTGTGAGCAGTGAGTTGTGAGTAGTGAGTTGTCAGTAGTGAGTTGTGAGAGGTGAGAGGTGAGAGG
>Ga0209181_10002783_pt1 | contig 28147 bp, 24 predicted proteins | sample MAT05_FD_187208 | JGI IMG/M metagenome (GOLD analysis project Ga0209181, IMG submission 187208) | Freshwater microbial communities from Lake Fryxell liftoff mats and glacier meltwater in Antarctica - MAT-05 (SPAdes) (version 2) | ecosystem: Environmental > Aquatic > Freshwater > Ice > Liftoff...
GCATTGCAATCGTGCCGTGATGCGGGCATAAAAGTGGTCATGATCACGGGCGACCACCCCGCAACCGCGCTCAATATCGCCGAAAGGATAAAACTATCGGACAAAAACAACGTCGTGGTAAAGGGCATCGAATTGGAGGGCAAACTATCCAACAAAAAACTATTTGCCGCCACTATTTTCGCCAGGGTAAGCCCCAAGCAAAAATTGGACATGGTGGCTCATTACCAGAAACAAGGCGATATAGTGGCTATGACCGGCGATGGCATCAACGATGCACCTGCCTTAAAAAAAGCAGACATTGGCATCGCGATGGGGATAAGGGGCACTCAGGTGGCCAAAGAAACGGCCGCTATAGTGCTGAAAGACGACTCGTTTTCTGCCATTGTTGCTGCCATTGAGCAGGGTAGGGCGATCTTCCAAAACATCAAACGTTTTTTGGTCTATTTGCTTTCCTGCAACCTGAGCGAGATTTTCATTGTGTTCTCGTATGGCTTGTTCAACCTTCCATTTTCCATACTTCCCTTGCAGATACTTTTTCTCAATTTGGTGACGGACACTTTCCCGGCTCTAGCCCTGGGCGTTGGCAAAGGCAATAAACTAATCATGCAAAACCCGCCCCGAAACCCCAAGGACGACATTGTGGTCAAAAAAGATTGGATCAACATCGTCGCCTACGCAGGTATATTAGCCTTGCCCATTATTTTGGTCACTTGGTATTGCAGCCATTATTTGAAGTATGCGCCTGCCGTTTGCAATAACATCACTTTTTTGAGCCTTGCGCTGGCGCAACTTTGGCATGTCTTCAATTTGCCCTCGCGCAAAATTTCTTTCCTTAAAAACGAAGTGACACAGAACAAGTTTATTTGGTATGCCTTGCCGTTGTGCATCGCAATAACGGCGGTTTTTTACCTAGTCGCGCCTTTAAGGGAAATCCTTGGTTTGCAAACGCTCGATGGCTTTGTTTGGCTCATCATACTTGCGACCAGTATCGTTCCGGTGGTTTTGATCCAATTGTTGAAGCGGGGGATAAAAGTGCTGGATTAATGGCGCACCAACGATATGGTTTTGTTACAAAAAAATGCCCTGAAAACAAAACAGTGAAACATGTAACTTATACCAAAGATTGTGTAATGCTTATTAACAGCAACCCAATGACCTTTGCACCGTAATAATTCAATTACAAATCAATGTTAAAAAAATGAAAAAGTTCTTTATCTTGATACCAATACTCGCTTTGGTATTCACGCTGCCCTCCTGCAAAGACACCGCAAAGGTGGAAGACACCAAAAAAGTCGCCGAAGAGCACAACGATGCAAAATTCAAGGCCTCCAAGGAATCTGATGCCCAATTCTTGGTAAACGCCGCCGAAACCCACATGGAAGTAGCAAAACTCGGCGAGTTGGCACAAACCAACGGCATGATGTCGGAAGTCAAAAAATTGGGCGAAATGATGAAAACCGACCATGCAACGGTATTGAAAGACTTGCAAGGGCTTGCCGCACGAAAACAAGTCACTTTGCCGATGTCGATCACGAACGACGGACAGGCTTCTTACGCCAAATTGATGGACGAAAAAGGAATGGCTTTTGACAAAAAATATTGCGACATGATGGTCAGTGGGCATGAAGCGGCTATTGACAAATTTGAACAAGCATCTACGTCGGTAACCGATCCGGACATTAAGGTTTGGGCGGCATCCATGTTGCCAACATTGAGGGCACACCTTGATGCGTCCATTACTTGCCAAAAAAATTGTGAGAAAATGAAAATGAAGTAAGTTTTTTGTCGCTTTCTTATGCATGAAAGGATGATTTAAGGGCAGGGGAATTAAAAAAGCATCATCAAAAATGATTTTTTATTCTTCTGCCTTTTTTTAACAAAAACACAAACAACATGAACTACATCTTATCCAATAAAGACGCTTCAGGCTATCCTGTAAGGATTTATTTCAGCGATTATGGCAATGGAAAACCCGTCATACTCATTCATGGTTGGCCCCTCAGCAGCCAGATGTGGGAATACCAGATAAACGATCTGGTTAACAGCGGTCACCGCGTGATCGCTTACGACCGGCGCGGTTTTGGCAAATCGTCGCAGCCCTGGGACGGCTACGACTACGACACCCTGACCGACGACCTGAAAGCACTCATTGATCAACTAAAACTGACCAACGTCACGCTCGTCGGATTTTCGATGGGCGGCGGCGAAGCAGTCCGCTATTTCAGTCGGCACGGCGGAAAAGGCGTGTCAAAAGTGGTCTTGATCTCATCGGTTACGCCTTTCATGTTGCAAACGGAATCCAACCCGGAAGGCATACCCATGGAAAAATACGACGAACAAATCCAGCAAATCCAACAAGACCGGATCGGATTTTTGGATGGCTTCGGTAAAACGTTTTTTGGTATGAGCAGAACCAATGCGCCGTTGAGCAAGCCCTTATTGGATCATTTCGGGGCTTTGTGCGCCGTTGCGTCGCCCCGCGCTACGCAAGCCTGTATCAAAGCCTTCGGAACCACCGATTTTCGCAAAGAAATGCACCTCGTCAATGTGCCGACACTGCTCATACATGGCGACCAAGACAAAAATGTGCCGATCGAGATTTCCAGCGAGCAGTCGGCAAAATCTATTCCTAATAATCAGTTTATCATCTACGCGGGTGCACCCCATGGGTTGTTCTACACGGAAATGAAAAAATTGAACGCCGACTTATTGGCGTTTTTAAAAGATCAGGCATGAAAAACAACTATCACTTCGTCGCCATATCGGGCAGCCTGAGAAAAGGCTCTTTTAACACTATGACCTTGCTGGCAGCACAAATGCTCGCCCCTGAAAATATTAAGATAGAGCACCTGTCCATCGCTGATGTACCCTTGTTCAATTACGATCTGCACGCAGAATACACGCCAGAAGCCGTGGAAAAACTGAACGATGCCATCAAATCTGCCGACGCGCTCATCATCGTCACGCCTGAATATAACTATTCCATTCCCGGTGTGCTCAAAAACGTGATTGATTTCATGTCAAAATCGCCTAAAAAGCCTTTATCCATGAAAGCAGTGGGTATCATAAGCGCCAGTCCAAGTTTGCTTGGCGGCGTGCGGGCACAATACCATTTGCGGCAGGTATTAGTGGCGGTCAATGCCGTTTCCATGAACGTTCCCGAAGTTGTCATTACGCAAGTGAATACAAAATTTGATGAGGCAGGCAACTTGACAGATGAAAAGACAAAGGAGTTTATCAGTACCTTTATAACATCCCTGGCGGTTTTTAGTGATGTTTTAAAAAAATAGTACCCTTTTCTAAGAAACTAAAAATTTAAACGCATTTATCACCTTCACATAAAATAAAAAAGCATACAATGAAAAATGTAGAAAATCAAGAAGATGCCCTTACAACGGCCATTGAAACCCAAACCCAAAAAGTGCCTTCCGATGTGTTTTTGTTTACCGCAATCGGTATTATGGCCGCTTCCCTTTCCCTTAAATGCCTGAACCGGAAGAACGATGCGCTATTTGTTGGCCAATGGGTCGCCCCTATTCTTTTGTTGGGGGTTTACAACAAATTGGTCAAAAATTTGAATGCATAAAACAATGGACATTTACAGGAGGAATAACCCAAATTCCTCCTGTTTTGCAAACACGCCAAACAGTCACAAAAAAATTATTACAATGCACAAAGAAACAGATCAACACCTAGCAAAATTGATTGAAATGGTGAAAGGCATCAACGTTGGTATGCTCATTACCCATGAAAAAAACGCCCGAGATTTATCCGGCAGACCAATGGGCATCAACACCATTGATGCGGACGGTACGATGTGGTTTTTCACAAAAACCTCCTCGCTCAAAGTGGCAGAATTGGAAGCCAATCCAAAGGTTTCCATCGCCATCATGAGCGAAAGCAGCAACACCTATTTGATGATAGACGGCACGGCGACTTTGGTTTATGACAAAACCAAAATGGAAGCACTCTGGAACCCCATGATGAAAGTCTGGTTCCCGGACGGCATCAGCGACCCGGAAATCGCGTTGATCAGCGTGACACCCAAGGAAGTCAACTATTGGGACGGCAGTTCGAGCAAGATGGTGGTGCTCTTCAATATGCTCAAATCGGTGGTGACGGGCAAGGAATACGCTGAAGGTGAACACGGCACCATAAAATTGTAACAAGTTCACAACGGGTTCAAAAAGCAAAAAATGATATGCCAAACGAAATTGTTGCGCAAGTCCTGCAAGCAGGCAAAACCTACAAAACGGGCGATACCGAAATCACGGCTTTACAAGCGTCTTCCATGGATTTGAAATCGGGAGAACTGACCTTGATCATCGGTCCTTCGGGTTCGGGCAAAACCACTTTGTTGTCACTTTTAGGTTGTGTGATTTACCCTTCTTTTGGCGAAGTATTGATTGATGAGGTGAAAGTCAATGATTTGAGTGAAAAAGAATTATCAAAAATCAGGTTGGAAAAAATCGGCTTTGTTTTTCAAACTTTCAACCTGATTGCGCCGCTCAATGCCCTCGAAAATGTGATGATCCCCATGCAATTGCAGGGCGTTTCGCAGAAAGAAGCCCTGGAACGCGGCACAAAAGCCTTGGAAAAAGTGGATATGGGCAAAAAAATGAACAGTTTGCCAAAACAACTCAGCGGCGGAGAACAACAAAGGGTGGCCATTGCACGCGCCTTGGTCACCAATCCCCAAATGATCTTGTGCGACGAACCAACCGCTTCACTTGACACCAAAAGTGTGGCCGTCGTAATGGAAGAATTGAGACAATTGGCCGCACAGGGCAAAGCAGTGGCCGTGGTAACGCACGACACCCGTTTGACCCCCTTTGCCAATCGAATTGTGTACGTAAATGATGGCCTGGTATCCGATAAACCCGTGGAAGAAGAACCATTGAAGCCTGTAAATACAAAAGCAAAAAAAGAACAAAAAGCCAAGCCGGTCAATTAAACGCTAAAAAGGATACCCATTTTTTAAATGCCGCAGGCACAGCATTTCGGAAAAAAATGCCGTGCCTACGGCATTTTTCAAAAAACATTAGCTGCTTTTCTAACGAAATGCCAACCCTGCGGGTTTGAAAAAAATGTGTACCCTTTAGAAAAGATTTAACCGCTTAACCCTTTGTAGCACAAAGACACGTGCATCCAAATCCGCGACCTCAGAAAAACGTGGTATTGCCTGCGAAACTTGGGGTAAAATACGAAGGCGGCTTACGTCGCCAATCGCAATTTGGCGAATGTAAAACACCGAAGGATTTTGTTTTAAAAAAACGATTATGAAAAATTTTATTTATTTATTTATAATTACTTTATTGTCAATTAGTTGTGGCAAAAAAAAGCCAGATGATGCGGCCATCGCCCCAATCGTCAAACCAGAGGTGAACCAAGTCGTGGGCATTGGGAAGATCGAGCCTGAAAACGAGATACTTCAACTCACTTCGGAAGTAAGCGGCATCATTGTAAAAGTGTATAAACACGAAAATGATTCCGTCAAAAAGGGCGATATTATATTGGAACTCAAACACAGTATTGAAGACGCCAACATTGCCGACCTGCAAAACAAAGTAGCCACCCAAGCGGCGCAGGTGAAAGCAGACCAGACCAATATACAGACGTTTAAGATAAAATACGACAATGCAGTCATTACCTTCCGTCGTTTGCAAGGTTTATTGGAAAAAGGAGCGGAAACCCAACAAGTGGTGGACAATGCCCAGACCGAAATGAAAACGCTCCAAGCCGATATTGCCCAGCAAGAGGCATTGGTGGAAGTATCCAAAAGAAAATTGGCGGAAACAAAAACGCAGGTAAAAATATCCATAGAGGCCCTCAAACAAAAATTCATAAAGGCTCCCATAAACGGTGTCCTGATTGAAATGAGCAATACGACCATCGGAAGCACCATTAACTTTGAGCAATCTTTCGCCCAACTCAATTCCAAGGGCCAATCCGTGGTAGTGTGCGAGATAGACGAATTGTTTGCCGATAAAATGGCAGAGGGACAGCAATCCTGGATCCGCAATCCCGGGTCAATGGATACGCTTTCTATGGGCAGGGTTTATTTTGTGTCCTCCTTTTTGAAAAAGAAATCCTTGTTCACCGACCAAGCGGGCGAAAAGCAAGACCGGCGGGTGCGGGAAATAAAAATCAAATTAGACACCCCAAAAACCATGCTACTCAATAGCCGCGTAGAGTGCGTGGTAAATGTTTCTAATCCCTTATAAAAAGATGTTTACGTTAAAAACAGCCTTAAAATTCATCCGGTTCGATAAGGCCAAAAGCATTGGCGTGGTGGTCGGCATCATGATCAGCACCTTTTTGATCGGACAACAATTGGGCGTTTTTATTTTTTTGACCAACGCCATGAAAGCCCTTGCGACCAACGTCAAAGCCGAAATTTGGGTGGTGGACAGCAAAACCCAAGATGTCAATCAGTTGGGGAAAATGGACATACGAACCCTGCGCGCCGTGCAAAGCATCGCGGGCGTAAAAGCGGCTTTCCCAATCTTTATTGGCGGCGGCGCGGCCAATTTTAAGAATGGCACCAGTGGCAACGTTACGTTGATCGGGGTAGACATTACGCAACTCGACGCGGTGCTGGATCCTTCAAAAATAATTGGCGGGCAACCCACCGATTTGCAAACAGACGGCGCCGTAAGTGGCGAATTGTATGATAAAAAGAACTTGGGCGAAAATATAGACATCGGCACCGAATTTGAAATAAACGGCAAACGAGCGTTTTTCGCGTTGCAAACCAAGGCATTTCGAGGTTTTGGCAGCAGTTTTTGCGTCACGACCATTGAAAGGGCAAGGTTTTATGCCAACCAATCGCCCAATGCCATCAGCGCGGTGTTAATCAAGATGGAGCCCGATGTCGATGCGGACAGTCTGTCGGCTTTGATCAATAAATCCATATTCGGCGTCAGGGCTTGGCCCGCAAAACGCTTAGAATCTGCCACTTTAAAGCGAATTCTTTCCAGCAGTGGCATCGCATTGAGTACTGGCACGCTGATCGCTTTTGCCTTGATCGCGGGTTTTTTTATCATTGGCCTGACCATGTATTCCTCCGCATTAGACCGTTTGAAAGATTATGGCACCTTGAAAGCGATTGGAGCCGGCAATGGTTTTATCCGGAACCTGATTTTGAGCCAAGCCTTGATTTTTGCCATTGTAGGCTTCGCCGTGGCGTATCTTTTATTGGAAGGTTTTCGCAAAGGGGTGGCTTCTTCGGGCTTGATTTTTAGTTTCTCGCCCTTGATCCTACTCGCTATATTTTCGGTGATTACCTTGATTTCTTTGGGCGGGGCATCATTTGCGCTCCGGAGGATCAGCGGGGTGGAGCCGGCGTCTGTATTTAGATAGTATTCGCGTGGTATTGACTGTGTTATACGCGAATTAAGCGTTAAAAATGCTTTTAGGCATGGTATTTTTTGTAAGAAAGCCCTGATTAGCCCAGGGGAATCACAAGGATTACCCTACTATAATTTTTAAATATATAAAAAGTGAATCCGAAAATATTGCTTTCATTACTCATATCCGCTGCCTTTACCATTCAGGCAAATGCACAATCAACCACCACTTTGTCGCAAGCCATCCACGATGCTTGGGGCAATCGCAAAAACATACAGGCTGGCCGATTGAACAACGATATCCAAGCCTTGCAAACGGCAGCCTTGCACAAAAAATATTACCCGGAGGTCAGCCTGGATTATTCCTATCAATACAACCCGATTTTGCAAAGTTCGATCCTGCCCATCGGAAAATTCAATCCCGAACTCCCACCAAATGCGACCGAACGCGTACAATTTGGCACCACTTGGTCGCAAGCGGCAGGGGCCACTGTCCTGCAACCACTGATGGATTTTAGTATAAAAAGGCAAATTGCGGAAAGTCATTTGCAAGAAAAAATCAGTGGAGCCACCCAAGCGCAGGCGGAATATGAATTGGCCTATCAAGTGACCAAAGCATATATCAATATTGCCGTTCAGCAGCAACAAATACGTTCGGCGGCCTTAGATTCTGCAAGGACCTGGAGCAGTTTTCGATTTCAGCAAGACATCTTTGAGGCAGGGCGTTTGTTAAAATCAGATTTGAACAAGGCCATCATCAACCACAACAATGAAAAGCAAAAAGTAGCGGACGCGCTGGCGCAGGTCGTCAAAAATAAGGTTTATCTCTTGTTTTTGACGGGAAAAACCTTTTCGGATGGCAATAATATAGCGATTGATTCTAATTTTTTCAAACAAGGCATGGCGCTTTGGTTGGAAAAACCCTCCGCAAGGGACTCTATCCCGGCGATAGAACAACTGCGTTTGCAGCAAGCATTGGCCTTGTTGCAACAACAATCTGAAAAATCAAAATACCTGCCGACGCTCCATTTGAAAGGTTTTATCGGTGCCAACCAATTCACCAATAATTTCAACCCCGTTGAGGCTGACACATGGTTTGGCTACAGTTATTTGGCTTTGGTGGCCAAATGGCCGATTCTGACGGGAGACGACAAAAAAAAGAAAACACAGCAATTACAATTGCAATCAACGCAATATGAACTGCAAAGAGCGGACAGGACCGAACAATCCGAACAAGAATCCATGACCGCGAAATTGGAAATGGAGCGACTGCAACACCAACTTCGCACCTTGTCAGAAAACCTGTCGCTCGCCCGCGAATCCGTGCGCATCACACAAGACCGAGCGTTGGCGGGACAGGAAACTCCCGCCGCGTTGAACACCGAAGAATTGGAATTGCAACGCATTGCATCGGATTTTGCCAATATCCAGCAGCAAATGTGGTTGTTTTGGTTGGAGTATCTGTATGGATCAGGGCTTTTACAGCAATTGTGGCAATAAAAACAAAACAAAAAATGGAACAAGCAATCAAAAAAGTAGTTGTCGTAGGCGGTGGCTTTGCGGGCATCAACTTTATCAAGAACCTATCCAACCACGATGGCTTTCAGGTCACGTTGGTGGACATTAACAATTACCACTTTTTCCAGCCCTTGCTGTATCAAGTGGCAACCGCATTTATTGAGCCTTCCAATATCAGTTACCCTTTTCGACGGATGTTCCAAAAGAAAAAGAACCTGCGTTTCCACATGGGTACGCTCGTGCACATCAACCCTGAAAGCAACACGATTGAAACAGACACGGGCGTGTTGCATTACGATTATCTGGTGTTGGCCGTTGGCACGGAGACCAATTATTTTGGCATAGAAAACGTAAAGCAATACGCATTGCCCATGAAAACCATCGGCGATGCCCTCAACCTGCGCAATCACCTGCTATTGAGCATCGAAAAAGCCGTGCGCACCAACGATAGCAAAGAACGCCAAAAATGCCTCAACATCGTCATCGCGGGTGGAGGCCCCTCGGGGGTGGAAGTAGCGGGCATGTTGGCCGAAATGATCACCTACCTCGCCGCAAAAGAATACCCGGAAATAACGGACAAACGGGCGCACATTTATTTGATAGATGCCGCCCCGGTGCTGTTGGGTGCCATGAGCGAAACCGCGCAAACAGAAGCCTACTCGGTCTTGGCCAAATTAGGGGTACAGATAAAACTCAACATTGCGGTAAAAGATTACATCGATCGGGAAGTCTTGTTATCCAACGGCGAACACATCCCGTCCAATACCTTAATCTGGACTTCGGGCGTGATTGGCAAAGAATTGCCGGGCCTGCCCGAAGAAAGTAAAAGCCGTGGCCGAAGGCTTGCGGTGGATGCCTATAACCTCGTTCAGGGCACACAAAATATTTTTGCCATTGGCGATATCGCTTTTCAAATAACCGATTTGCACTCCCCGCTTGGACATCCGCAAGTCGCGCAGGTGGCCATCCAACAAGGCGAATTATTGGCCTTTAACCTTAAAAAAATGCACCATAACCAGCCTTTAAAAGCATTTTCGTACCATGACAAAGGCAGTATGGCCATCATCTCGAAATACAAAGCCGTGGCCGATCTGCCCAAATTCTCCTTCAAAGGCTTTTTTGCGTGGCTGATCTGGTTGTTCATCCACATCATCCCGATTTCGGGGTTTAGGAACAAAATCAAACTCACCCTCAATTGGCTGTGGGCTTTTATGTCCAACGACCCGACGCTGCGGCTGGTTATTAGCCCGCGTGATACGGACATTCCATAATAAAATTCAAAACCTGTTTATTATGTAATTTTCCCCCGAAATGATGTAACGTTTTGGGATAAAACGTTCCCCACCTTTGCAGCATAATAACTAATTCATAAAAAAATTAATAAACATGATAGACACAACAAAAATGCCCCCACAAACCGGGACAAACCAAACTGGAACAAAATCAAACGGCATAGAAGCCAAACCAAACGCCGCGCAGGGTCTCCGCGCTTTGTTTGAAGATGAACTAAAAGACATCTATTGGGCAGAAAAAGAATTGGTCAAAGCCATTCCCAGTATGATCAAAAACGCCTCAGATAAAGAATTGGTCAATGCACTCACCGGCCACCTTGAAATCACAAAAGACCATGTAACACGCCTCGAAGCAGTGTTCGTTTCCATCGGGAAAAAAGCAGAAGCGAAAAAATGCGAAGCAATGGCAGGGCTGATAAAAGAAGCCGAAGCAATAATGAGCGCAACGGAAGAAGGCATCGTGCGCGATGCAGGAATTATATTGGCAGGGCAAAAGGTGGAGCATTATGAGATCGCAACTTATGGCACGCTCTGTTCTTTCGCCACCATTTTGGGCGAAAAAAAGGCCGCTGCCCTGTTGCACCAAACCCTGAATGAAGAAAAAGAAGCCGACATAAAATTATCGGAAATTTCAAATTCCATCAACGTAGATGCGGCGGAGGAAGATGTCGCAGAACTGGGGTTGGGCGGGAAACAAACACAAGCACCAAATAAGTATTAGACAAATAGATTACATTTATCATCAGGTTTCAGGTTCCACATTTTGAGTTCAGGCGCATATTTTTTAGGCGAATAGCATTGCTATTCAACGAAAAAAACATGAGCCACAATGATAAAGACGAGCGTGAACCTGGTGATTTTTTTTGATGCACATCGGGTCATCTCTAAATTAAGCACGAATCAAGCAATGGACTTACACTCCGATTACCCATTTTGGATGATAAAAGACGGTATCAAGGATGCCTTCCCAACATTGGAGGCGGATACCAAAACAGAGGTGCTGATCATTGGCGGGGGCATCAGCGGCGCACTCATTGGCAAGCATCTCAGCGAGGCCGGGCTGGAAACGATGATCGTCGAAAAACGGCACATCGGCTTCGGCAGCACATCGGCCAGTACTGCCATGTTGCAGTACGAGATAGACAGCCCCTTGTTCAAACTGATGGCAACACAGGGCGTAGCGCATGCCCTGCGCTCGTACCGCATCTGTGCGGAAGCCATTGTAAAAATAGGCAATATTTGCGCAAAAATACCCGGCGGTGCCGATTTTGAGGCGCACCCCAGCCTTTTTTATGCAAGTTCCGAAAAAGACGCAAAGGGCATTATTGAGCCGGAGTTTCGTGCACGCAAATTGGCCGGTTTCAAAGTAAAACTGCTCTCAGAAACGGACATTGCCGAGCAGTTCGGTTTCAGTGCTCCAGCGGGCATTTTGTCCGAGGAGGGCGCGCACGTTGACCCATACCTGCTTACCCAATACCTGCTGGGAAGGATGCAGCAAAAGGGCTGCCAAGTCTTTGACTTGACAGAAGTAGATAAATGGAAGCCAAACGCCCAAAACATCGAGATCAAAACCACCAAAGGCCATACCATAAGGGCCAATTTCGTGGTCGTAGCCTGCGGCTACGAGTCGCAGCAATACCTGCCCAAAAAAGTCACCCAACTCAACTCCACTTTTGCCATCGCCAGCAAGCCGATGGCAGCAAAGAAAGAATTCTGGCACAAGAACAGCCTCCTCTGGGAGACGAAAACGCCTTACCTCTACCTCCGCACCACCAGCGACAATCGCATCATCGTGGGCGGGCGGGACGAGGAATTTTACGATCCGGAGAAGCGCGACCAATTGCTGCCGGAAAAGCGCCGAAAACTCGAAGCGGATTTTAAGGAATTGTTCCCCGACATCCCTTTCCAAACGGACTTCGCTTGGGCGGGGACCTTTGCCGAGACAAAAGACGGTCTGCCCTACATCGGGCATTACCACAACCCGCGCATCCTCTTCGCAATGGGCTACGGCGGCAACGGCATCACGTTCAGCGTGGCGGCGTCGGAGATGCTGAGCGACCTCATCTTGGGCAAAAAGAACAAAGACTTTGAATTGTTTTCCTTTGATCGCTGAGGGTGCTTTCCGAATGTGTGAATCTTGTAACTCATTCCAAAAATTGTGTAACGCTCCTTACCCCACACAAGTACACCTTTGTAGCGCACAATACGAGACGCAAATTGTGATTCCACATTTTTTTAATCTTATTCGCAATAAGTAGGTAAATAGAAATAATCGTAGTTTTTAATTTCATTAATTACCTTATTATCAAGGGTTTGTGAGACTGTTGACTGCCGACTATTGACTGTGGACTACTTAGTAAATCCATTTACAAATAAAATTCAAGTAAAATGTTGGAAATTTTAAAAATCAATCAAATATGAAAATATTTTTTCAACATAGATCGCTGATCGTCGTCGCGCTTTTGATCGTGGTGGTAGAGTTTGTCAACCTGATAGAAGGCGTGAAATTAAACGAGCAGGAAAAGAAGGATATCGTCGCGTTTTTGCGGCAGTTGTGATTTCAAACAACGGCAAAAAACCGATAAAATACCTTGATGGATGTCATCACCCATTACAACGATTTCAAAAAACGCTCTCTGACTGAGGCAGAGAAAACTGATTTGGCCTAATATATAAAATTATTATAAAATGAAAAACACTTGTTGCATTGCTTTTCTTTTTTTTGTACTCGTATCCTGCAATACAAAAAAAATGAACAAAGGATCCTATGAAGGTTCTGTGACAACGGCTGGTTATACAGCCGATACCTTGCAAACCCCCTATACAACGGGATCGGCCAAAAATTTCAGCGAGGTAACAGGCTGGAAAAGCGGTCAAATGCCCGTGGCGCCCAAAGGATTTTCGGTAAGTAAATTTGCGGATGGATTAGAACACCCCCGTTGGATTTATGTGGCCGAAAATGGGGATATTTTTGTTGCAGAGTCCAATACCATATTAAAAGGAATAATAAAAGTAGGGGCCAAAATTGCTCCTAAAATCAAAACACAGCACGTTGGGGAAAGCAAGAACAGGATCACGATGTTCAGGGATGTTGACAAAAATGGCGTCCCTAAAAAGCGGTATGAATTTGCCAATGACCTTAACCAGCCATTTGGTATGCTGATAATAGGGAGCCATTTTTATGTAGGGAACACTGATGGATTAATGCGGTATGATTATAAGCCGGGCGATACCCTGTTGCAAGGGAAGGGTAAAAAAATCGTTTCATTGCCCGCCGGTAAACACAACCGACATTGGACAAGGAATATTATCACCAACTCGAAAAAAGACAAAATCTATATTGGCGTAGGATCGGGCACCAATGTTGCAGAGAAGGGATTGAAGAATGAAATAAGAAGGGCCGACATTCTTGAAGTGAACATAGATGGATCCGGTGAACGCATTTATGCGCATGGGCTGAGAAACCCGGTGGGCATGGATTGGGCGCCGGGTACGCAAACATTGTGGACGGCAGTAAATGAAAGGGATGAACTGGGGGATGAATTGGTACCCGATTATTTGACCAGCGTAAAAGACGGCGGGTTTTACGGCTGGCCCTTCTTTTATTATGGGCAGCATAAAGATCCAAGATTGGATGACAAGCAAAGTCCGGATGCCATTGAAAAAGTTATCGTCCCGGATGTTTCCCTGGGGGCACATACGGCTTCCTTAGGGCTATTGTTTTACCAACAACATTCGTTCCCCGCTAAATATCGGGGCGGGGCGTTCATTACGCAACATGGGTCTTGGAACCGCTCCGTATTGTCAGGCTATAAAGTGATTTTCATCCCTTTCCTGAACGGCAAGCCCTCGGGAAAACCAGCCGATTTCTTGACTGGTTTTGTGGAGGACCTTTCAGCAAGCAAAGTGCATGGAAGGCCCGTCGGTATTGCCGTATTGGCCGATGGCTCAATGTTAGTATCCGATGATGTGAGCAACATCATTTGGCGAATCGAGGCTGATAAATAAGCAGCGAGGTGCGTAGTGCCGGAATTTTTTTTAAGGTTCCGTGGCTGCTTGCCTTGATTTTTTACGCGTTCCACGAATAATTTTTGCCGTTGTCGGCGAGGATGCCAACAACGGCAAAAACAGCGCATTTTTTTTCTAAACAAACGTACATCCCCTTTGGGAATTTGGGGGTGCTAGACAGTTGCCATTTTTTTAATTTAGTAAAGTGAATTTAATAATGTCACCCATTTTTTCAGGAAATTCCGGGCAGAATAGATGACATTATTAAAAACGTTTCACTTTGAGAGGTGCCATTTTTGCAAATGTTTCACCGAAAAATGTAACGACATAACCGCACGAAGCGCATAGATTTACCTTTTCAAAATGATAAAAATCCCGTTGATTTCAGGAATGACTTTCAAAAATATTTGGCCGCGCACCGTCGCTTTCGGGCGACTCATCCGGCTGGCCGCCCAAGAATTTAGCGGCGACAATTGCATCCAATTGAGTGCGGCGCTTTCGTATTTCACCCTTTTTTCGATGGCCCCCATGCTGCTCATCGTCATCGCCATCGGCGGTACTTTGCTCGGAAAAGAAGCCGTCGAAGGCTATTTGTACCTCCAATTTGAAGGGTTGCTCGGCAAGTTGCCTGCTCTCCAATTGCAAGAAATGATCAAAAATGTCCACATTTCGGGCGACACGCCGTGGGTCACCGGTGTCGGTGTGGCCACTTTTTTCCTTGGTGCCACGAGCGTTTTTGTGGAAATCCAGGACTCAATCAATGCCATTTGGTCAATCAAAGCCAAGCCAAAACGCGGTTGGGTTCGGTATATCACCACGCGTTTGATTTCGTTTTCGCTCATCGTTGGCATCGGTTTTTTGCTCATGGTTTCGTTGGTTTTGAGCGCCGTTTTGAGCCTGCTCGACGGCTGGATCAGCCTGAATTTGGCCGAATTCACGTGGCTCGCTTTTTTCATCAGCAACCTCATTTCGCTCGGCGCGGTACTCGTGCTTTTTGCCGTCATTTTCAAAGTGCTGCCCGACGCGCATCTGAAATGGAGCGATGTTTTCATCGGCGCTTTTTTCACCGCCGTTCTCTTTTTGGTCGGCAAATATTTGATCGGAATTTACCTCGGTCGGTCAAGCACCGTTTCGGCCTACGGCGCGGCTGGAGCCGTGGTGCTCATCATTTTATGGGTCTATTATTCGGCCATGATTTTGTACTTCGGGGCGGAGTTCACCAAGGTGTATGCCAATGAATTTGGTGGAAAAATCACGCCGAGTCGGTTCGCTGTCTTTATGGAAAGGAAGGAGGTCGCGGCCACGCATTTGATTCTGAACACCAAGGAAAAAACACTTTGAAACCAAGTAAAAACATTTTGGAAAATGCACAAAAAACCCCCAGCCACGATGTAACCCGGTAAGGGTCTACCCAAGTGAAATGCTCAAAAAATCAACTTTTTCTGCCGTTGTGGTGTCCTCGCCAACAAGCAACTTTTCGAGAAATTTTAGCACAAAAAGTTGTGGAGAGGATGCCAACAACGGCCAAAACAGGTAAATTATGCAAGCCTCTCCCAAGATTATATAAAATTTTTGCGTCTGCCAGCATTGACCTTTGTGGATAAGAATCCTGGTTAAAGGTATCAATATTCTGCGGTTTTATGCGTATTCCGAAGACAGGAGCCAAGCTGTGAATCCTATAACTTATACCCATAGTTGTGTAACGCCCTTGCTGGCAAAGCCCCTTACCTTCGCAGGGTAACAATTCGGTTACGGACATAATTCATTTACCAATCTTTTTTAATTATGAAAAATTACAACGATTGCATCGAGGCTTGCGCGGAATGCGTGACGGAATGCGAAAAATGCGCCACCGAGTGCCTCGAAATGGGGCACAAAGAATGCGTGAAACTTTGTCGCGATTGTGCGGACATCTGCGCCTTGTGCCAACGTCTTTGCGCCCGAGGCTCGGCCTATTGCGAGGAGATTTGCAAAATCTGCGTGAAAGTCTGCGAAGCCTGCGCTGCCGAATGCGCCAAGCACAACATGGAATGCTGCAACAAATGTGCGGCAGCCTGCAAAAAGTGTGCAGCCGCTTGCGCCTAAGTCAAAAGGAGAACCTTGGGCAATTCTGCGCAAGGTTCTACTTTAGTTTAAAAAAAATAATATGACGCACAAATATCGTGTAATTGGGCTGACATGCGGCGGTTGCGACGCAACCGTGAGCCGTGTTTTTTCAAAAATAAAAGGTGTAGAATCCGTCGTTGTTTCGCCCGACCACCAAACCGCCGAAATTCAGATGAGCCGCCACATCCCGCTCGCCGAATTTCAATCCGCGCTGCGCGAGCATCCGAAATACCAAATAGCCGAAGCCGCCCTGCCACCGGTTTTAGAGAACCAAACAGCCGACGATGCGCCCAAAAGTTGGCTAAAAACCTACCAGCCTATCTTGCTCATTTTCGGCTACATCACTGGCACGACGCTGCTCATCGAGTATACTGCCGGCGGTTTCGACTGGATGCGCTGGATGCGACATTTTATGGCGGGCTTCTTCCTGGTATTTTCGTTTTTCAAACTGCTCGACGTGTCGGCTTTTGCCATGTCTTACAGCAGTTACGACATCGTGGCGCGGCGTTGGTCGGGATGGGGATATGCGTACCCGTTCGTTGAACTGGGCTTGGGCTTGTTGTTTTTGATTGATTTCAATGCCATCATTACCAATAGCATCGCTTTTGTAGTCATGGTCTTGAGCCTAATTGGCGTAGTACAGTCTTTGCTGGCGAAGCGGAATTTCCAGTGTGCTTGTCTGGGTGCGGTATTCAAGCTGCCGATGTCGCGTATTACGTTGTTTGAGGATGCGCTCATGATTGCCATGTCAGGTGCGATGCTGGTCACAATTGTTTTTTAGTACATCATGCAACGTTTCTCTTAGCCGGAAAGCACTTGTTGCTACAAATTCCTTTTACAAACACACAAACACATGAATATTCCAATCAAGTTTTTCTCGCTGTTGCCGTTGGGCAGCCTATTGTTGGCACTCTCGATGGCACGGTGCCATAAAATGGACGTGAGCGTCGCCGCACGGGCTGTCGCTGAAAAAACGTTTTCAAATCCTCTGGCCGTGCCACCGATCGTGGATGGCAAAAACGCCGCGATGGAAGCCAAATCCGGCTCGGCTGACCTCGGCGCTGGCCTCATCGTCAATGCATTGGGCTACGGCGGTGCCCCAATTCTGGGGCCGACTATTCGCATCCGGCAAGACGAACAATTCAGCCTGATTTTCTCCAACGGTTTGACCGAAGCCACCAATATCCATTGGCACGGGCTGAAAGTGCCCGCCACACAAGACGGTTATCCGACGGATGTGACTGCGCCAGGCGGCTCATTTCAATATCGTTTTCCTGTAAAAAACCGCCCTGGCACCTATTGGTATCACCCGCACCCCGACATGGCTACGGCGAGCCAGGCTTGGCGCGGCTTGGCCGGATTTTTCTTGGTCACTTCACCCGAGGAAGAGGCTTTGGGTTTGCCTTCCGGCCAATACGATGTGCCGCTCGTGGTGCAGGACAAACGCCTCGACGGCGGGCTGGCTTACAACCCCAATACCAACGACCGCACGATCGGGATGTTCGGCGAGTCGGTGCTCGTGAATGGCACAGCGGGGCCAGTGCTCGAAGTAGCCACCCGCACTTATCGTTTTCGCCTGCTCAACGGCTCCAATGCCCGCATCTACAATTTTGCGTTGTCGTCCGGCGCAGAGTTTCAATTGATTGGGACGGACGGCGGCTTGCTTAGTTCGCCGATGGAAGTCCCGTCCATTTTGCTCTCGCCGGGCGAACGTGCCGAGGTACTGATCAATTTTAGCAATCAGCCTGTCGGCTCGGAACTGTATTTGCAAAGCAACGCCTTTGCCGGGACGGAGACGCAGGGCAAACAAGCGTTTCATATCCTGAAATTCAAAGTCGCACGGCAGGAAACCGACAACTTTACCTTACCTGCCACGCTGATGTCTGTAGAAAAAATACCCGAATCGCATTCGGTTGCCACCCGTAGTTTTAACATCGGGCACATGATGCATCACGGCGGCTCTGGCATGATGATGCATTCGATTGACGGCAAAACCTTCAATGCCAGTCGTCGCGACGAGGTGGTTAATGCCGGGACGGTCGAAATCTGGGAATTCGACAACAGCGCAGGTACAGAGATACACCCGATGCATCTCCACGCCGGACAGTTCCAAGTGCTATCCCGCACGGGTGGCCGCAGTCGCTTAGAGGCTTGGGAAAACGGCTGGAAAGACACCGTGCTGGCTTTTCCCGGCGAAAAAGTCAAAATCATAATCCGCTTTCCCGACTTCACAGGCAAGTTTGTCTTCCACTGCCACAACCTCGAACACGAGGACGGCGGCATGATGCTCAACTACGAAATTCAATAAATCGCGGTGGTTTTGCCCACTGAATATCTGCTCATAATTTTTTAACAACATTCTAAATTTTCAACCATGAAAAATTTCATGCTCATTGCAATGGTAATATCCCTTTTCGCTGCCTGCAAAAACGGCTCGCAAGCCGTCAACACCAACCAGAATACCGCTTATGCTTGTCCAATGCATTCCGAAGTCACCGGCAAAATGGGCGATAAATGCTCCAAATGCGGCATGGACCTGACCCCGGCAAAAATGGCAGCTACCTCCGCAGCCCACGCAAACGCTGCGATGTACGCCTGCCCGATGCACCCCGAAATGACGGGCAAAATGGGCGATAAATGCTCCAAATGCGGCATGGACCTGATGCCGGTAAAAGGAGTAGCTACTGCCGCCATGCTAACCGGCAACCCGCTCTCGACGGTCTATGACTCGTATTTCAACCTGAAAACTGCACTCGCAAAAGACGACGGTAAAGGCGCACAATCGGCTGCAAAATCGCTATTTGACGGCATTGCAAACGTGCCAATGGACAAATTGACCCTCGACCAACACAGCATTTGGATGAAATTTCAAACCAAACTGAGTGCTGATGCAGCGCGTATCAAAGGCTTGGATGAAACCGTGAAACAACGCAAGTATTTCGTTGCGCTTTCCGAAAATATGCACGAAGTGATGCAGGTCATCAAAACAGACCAGCCGGTTTATTACCAAAACTGCCCCATGTACGACGGCGGAAAAGGTGCGAACTGGTTGAGTTTGGACAGCAAAATCAACAACCCGTATTATGGCAAGGCCATGCAGACTTGCGGAAAAACGGTCGAAACCATCAAATAACCACGCCGAAAATGACATACAGAAATCTTTTGTTCGCCCTGTTCACCGTGGCCGGGCAGTTTGGTTTTGGACAAAACCCCGCCCCCCCGCCCGCCGAACCGACCGTATATACTTGTACGATGGACCCGGAAGTGCGTTCCAACAAGCCCGGCAACTGCCCGAAGTGCGGGATGAAATTGGTGAAGAAAAAGACAAAAGTATCCAAGTCGAAGCCGAAAACCTTGGACCCCCAGCCCCAGCAAAGGAAAAATATGCCGATAGAAACCGCATCAAAGCCGAAAGACGAGGCGTCCATGAACAAGGCAATGCAACACGAGATGCCCAAGGAAAAAATGCCGAAAAAGAGAGAAATGACGGTGCAGTACTTGGAACACAGTGTACCGCCCAAGGCCGTCCGCTACGATTTGTACTTGCGCGACACGATGGTGAATTTCTCGGGTAAATCAAAGCGCGCCATCGCCGTGAATGGCAGTATTCCGATGCCTACGTTGACTTTTACCGAAGGCGATACGGCGGAAATCTATGTCCACAATGAATTAGACGAGGAAACCTCGCTGCACTGGCACGGCCTCTTTTTGCCCAATCAATACGATGGCGTGCCAAATTTGACCCAAATGCCCATCAAGGCGCACACGACGCACCACTATCAATTCCCCATTATCCAGCACGGCACCCATTGGTACCACAGTCATACGGGTTTGCAGGAGCAGATCGGGATGTACGGCGCGATGATTTTGAACAAGAGAAAAGAGCCTGCCATAAAGACACTTCCCGTTGTGTTGAGTGAATGGACGGACATGAAACCCAAGGAGGTGCATCGCAGCCTGAAAAATGCTACCGATTGGTTCGCCATAAAAAAAGGCTCGACCCAGAGCTATGGAGAGGCCATAAAAAGCGGGCATTTAAAAACCAAAATCACCAACGAATGGAAGCGCATGAACGCCATGGACGTGAGCGATATCTATTACGACAAATTTTTGATCAATGGGAAAAACCAGAACGAACAGCCGCAGTACAAAGCGGGCGATCAGGTTCGGCTGCGCATTGCCAACGCCGGAGCATCTTCTTATTTTTGGCTGACCTACTCGGGCGGTACAATCACGGTCGTGGCTTCTGACGGCAACGACGTAGAACCTGTCGAAGTGGACAGGCTGATTATCGCCGTTTCCGAAACGTATGATGTCATCGTGACCATCCCTGAAAATAAATCCTACGAATTTTTGGTCACGCCCGAAGACCGCACCAAATCGGCCTCGCTTTGGCTCGGCAGCGGCGAAAAGATGTCGGCCACACCGCTGCCAAAACTCAAATATTTTGCGGGCATGAAAATGATGAACAACATGATGGCGATGAACGGCAATTTGAAATCGATGGGCATGGAAATGAGCAACCAGGAAATGGACATGAACACCGTAATGTATCCCGAAATCACGGGCGCAGCGGTTTCAAAAAAGCATGATATGCGCAAAATGCGAGCGCCAAAGGATGCCAGCATGCCCGGCATGAACATGAAATCTGAAACCCCGGACATCGTTACCCTGAACTACACGATGCTCAGATCGCCCGTAAAAACAACCCTGCCGCCAAAGTCTTTACGCGAAATGAAATTTGAACTGACGGGCAACATGGACCGCTACGTTTGGACCTTAGACAACAAAACCATTTCGGAAAGCGACCGGATTTTAATCAAAAAAGGCGAAAACCTGAGGATCATTTTATACAATAATTCCATGATGCGCCATCCGATGCACCTGCACGGCCACGATTTCAGGTTGCTCAACGGACAGGGGGAGTTTGCGCCGATGAAAAACATCATAGACATCATGCCCATGGAAAGGGATACGCTGGAATTTGCCGCTACCGAAAGCGGAGATTGGTTTTTTCATTGCCATGTACTGTACCACATGATGAGCGGCATGGGCAGGGTATTTCGGTACGAAAATTCACCGCCCAACCCTGAAATCCCGAACCCGAAATTGGCACAGCGCCAACTCTTTTCCGACGACCGCCGTGCACATTTCATGGCAAGAATAGGAATAGAAAGCAATGGCAGTGACGGCGATGCCATGTGGGGACAAACTCGTTGGAAAGTAAGCACGTTGTGGCGTTTAGGTCTCCGTGAAAGCCATGGATACGAGAGCGAGACTATGATCGGACGTTATGTTGGCAAAATGCAATGGCTGTATCCATACGTCGGGTTTGATTATCACTTTAAAAAAGACGGCGGCCGGGAAAACATTTTTGGCAGTGAAACTAAAAACTGGTTCAGCCAGACGAGCAATAGGAACAACCGCCAAACCGCTGTCGTGGGCATCATTTACACCCTTCCTTTATTGATAAGCGCCGATGCACGGGTGGATGGTGATGGTAAGTTCCGCTTCCAATTGTCGAGAGAAGACTTGCCGCTCACGCCCCGGCTTCGGTTCAATTGGATGCTGAACACCGACAAAGAATACATGGCTGGTTTTCGGTACATCGTCGGGAAGTATTTTTCGCTGTCTACACATTACGACAGCGACATGGGATTTGGGGCAGGGGTCACGCTGACTTATTGACCAAGTTAAAAGGTACAAAAAAATAAAAAATGGAAGACCACCAACATCACGCCCAAACCTCAGCCACAAAACCCCCTGCCAGCCACCAAGCGGCTACCCATACCATGCCCGACGGCACGGTGATGTCTGGCGCCATGCACGGCGGCCACGCGGGCCATGGCGGCCACGACCACTCCGCTATGATCGCCGATTTCCGCCGCCGCTTCTGGGTCGTACTGGTGCTTACGCTGCCCATCATGGCCTTGTCGCCGATGATACAGCACTGGCTGGGTACATCTTGGGCTTTTCCGGGTTCCAACTGGCTGCTCTTCGCGCTCTCCACCGTAGTGTACGTTTACGGCGGCTGGCCGTTTTTGAAAGGGCTTTGGGAAGAAGTGCGCGCCAAAAATCCCGGGATGATGACCCTCGTCGGCTTTGCCATCACGGTGGCATACGCATACAGCGTGGCGGTCACCTTCGGGCTGGCGGGCATGGATTTCTACTGGGAATTGGCGACGCTGATACTCGTCATGCTGCTCGGACACTGGATTGAGATGAAGTCCATCGCCGGTGCCAGCCGCGAACTCGAACTGCTGGTGCAACTCATGCCCTCCGATGCCCACCTCGTCCACGGCGACCACATCACAGACGTGAAAACCGACACCCTGAAACCTGACGATCTGATCCTGGTGAAACCAGGCGAGCGCATCGCCGCCGACGGCATCATCGCCGAAGGGGAAAGTTACCTCAACGAATCCATGCTCACCGGCGAGTCCAAACCGGTTTCAAAACAAACCGGCGACAAGGTCATCGCCGGGAGCATCAATGGCAACGGCTCGCTGCGCGTTACCGTGAGCCACGCCAGCGCCGACAACTATCTTTCCAAGGTCATCAACTTAGTGCGCGACGCGCAAAACTCGAAGTCGAACACGCAACTGCTCGCCGACCGCGCCGCCCGTTGGCTCACCCTCATCGCACTGGCAGCCGGTGCGGTCACCTTCGCTTACTGGTATTTCGGCACCGACATGGGGTTGGCCTTTTCGATGGAGCGCATGGTAACCGTCATCGTGATTTGCTGCCCGCACGCGCTGGGGCTGGCCGTGCCACTCGTGGTGGCGAAGTCCACCGCACTGTCGGCGAAACACGGCCTTTTGATAAAAAACCGCACGGCCTTCGAGAACTCCCGTAAAATCACCACCCTCGTTTTTGACAAAACCGGAACGCTCACGGTGGGCGAATTCAAAGTGGTGCGCTTTGAGGCATTTACAAAAGATTTTGCCAAAAACGACATCCTGCGACTGGCTGCCGCGCTGGAACAAAACTCCGAGCATCCGATTGCCACGGGCATTTTGGACGCGGTGAAAGAACAAGACATCCCGATTCCCAAAGTCGCCGACTTTCAGGCGATTACCGGCAAAGGCGTGCAAGGCACCGTAGAAAGCAAAAAAATTCTCGTCGTCAGCCCCGGCTACCTGCGCGAGCAGAAACGCCTGCCCGAAAACGCCTCCGCTGCCGACGATTCGGAAACCGTCGTGTATGTGCTGGTAGGCGACGTAGTGGCGGGTTACGTTGCTCTGGCTGACGCCATCCGCCCGGAATCCGCCGACGCCATTCGTATTTTGAAAAAAGACGGCATCAAAACGATATTGCTCACAGGCGACAACACCCGCGTAGCCGAAAGCGTGAGCAAGAAACTCGGCATGGACGGCTTTTTCGCCGAAGTACTGCCGCACCAGAAATTGGAGAAAATCAAGGAACTGCAATCCAAAGGTGAATTCGTTGCCATGACCGGTGACGGCGTGAACGATGCGCCCGCCCTTGCGCAGGCCGACATCGGCATCGCGGTCGGCTCCGGCTCGGATATTGCCGCCGAAACCGCCGGTATCGTCCTCGTGAACAGCAACCCGAAAGACATCGCCAGCCTGATTCTTTTTGGAAAAGCCACCTATCGCAAAATGATCCAAAACCTTGTGTGGGCCACTGGCTACAACCTGATTGCTTTGCCGCTGGCGGCGGGTGTCGCCATCCAATGGGGGCTTTTGCTTAGCCCGGCGGCGGGCGCGGTATTGATGACCGTGAGCACGGTGGTGGTAGCACTGAACGCCAGCAGGCTAAAAATCGCGGATTATTGATAAGGCACGGTGCTGGATTTTGAAACAGTAAAAAAATGCAGAACACACCCAATTTCTGGACGCTCACGCCCGCCGAAATTTTCAAAAACCTAAATTCCGCTCCCGGCGGCCTCACCCAAAACGAGGCTATTTTGCGTGAAAAAAACCTGCGCCGCGATTCCGCCGAACTGCCGCGCTGGCGGCGTGATTTGCTTTTGCTCGGCTCGCAGTTTTCAAATCCATTGGTGCTTTTGCTGGCGGTAGCGGCTTTGCTTTCGGGTTTTTTGGGCGAACGGACGGACGTTTTCATCATTTTGGGCATCCTTTTGCTCACCGGGCTGCTCAGTTTTTTTCAGGAAAGAAACGCCGGGCGCACCGTCGAAAAACTGCGGCAAATGCTCGCCACCCGTAATTCGGTGCTGCGCGATGGCCAGCCGATGGAAATCGCGGGCGCGTCGGTCGTCCCCGGCGACGTGGTTTTGCTCAAAGCGGGCGACCTGCTGCCCGCCGATTGCCTCGTATTGGAAGCCACCGATTTGTTCGTCAACGAGGCCGTATTGACGGGCGAGACTTTTCCTGCGCCTAAAAACGCGGGTATCGTCGCCCTGGATTTGCCGCTGGCAAAAATTACGAATACCCTTTGGCAAGGCAGCAACGTAGCCAGCGGAACGGCCAAAGTCGTGGCCGTTCGCACCGGGAATTCCGCGCTTTTGCATGAAATCGCAGGCGATGCCGCCACCGACGAACCCTCGGCTTACGAAAAAGGATTGCGGCATTTTGGCTATTTTTTGCTGCAAGTCACGCTGATTTTGTCGGGCGCCATCCTCGTCGTCAATCTTTGGATGGGCAAACCGCTGGTTGAAACCGTGCTCTTTGCGCTCGCGCTGGCCATCGGTTTCGCGCCCGAATTGTTGCCCGCGATCATGACAATTTCGATGTCCGCTGGCGCGAAAAAAATGGCCGAAAAAAAAGTCGTCGTCCGAAAACTCTCGGCCATTCAAAACCTCGGCGAGGTGGATTTGCTGTGTTGTGACAAAACCGGAACGCTGACCGAAGGCGAAATCCACGTCGCCGGAACGGTAGACGCCACCGGCCAAGCGAGCGAAAAAACCGCGCTCTTCGTGTGGCTCAATTCAACGCTCGAAACGGGCTACCCGAACCCCATTGATAGGGCCATCCGCCTTTTGCCTACGCCGCAGGATGCCGTGCTTTTTCAGAAAATTGATGAAATTCCGTACGATTTTTTGCGAAAAAGGCTGAGCATCGTCGTGAAAAAGGACGGCGAAACGACGCTCATCACGAAAGGCGCGGTGGAAAATGTGCTGGAAATTTGCAGTGCCCCGGAACTCCTTTCCGGGGAGGTCACCAGCCCGGAACAGCATTCCGGGGAACAATGGAAGGCAAAAATTTTAGAACAATACCTCGAATTTAGCAAACGCGGCCTGCGCACGCTCGGTGTGGCGTACAAAAAAAATGTCCCCGACGACTGCAAAAAAGAGGACGAGCGCGACATGATTTTTCTCGGTTTCGTGTTGCTTGAAGACCCTTTGAAGCCCAATATCCGTGAAACACTCGCCGGGCTGCGCACGCTCGGTGTGTCGGTCAAAATCATCACGGGTGACAACAAACACATCGCCGAAACCATCGGCGCACAACTTGAAATCAAAAAACCGCACGTTTTGACGGGCGGCGACCTGCGAAAAATGTCGGAAGAAGCCCTCGTCCGTCGCTGCCGCGATACGGTGATTTTTGCCGAAATCGAGCCCAATCAAAAGGAACGCATCATCCGCGCCCTGCAAAAAACGGGTTTCACAGTCGCGTACATGGGCGACGGCATCAACGACGTGCCGGCCCTGCGCGCCGCCGACGCGGGCATTTCCATCGCAAATGCGGTGGACGTGGCCAAAGAAGCCGCCGACATCGTGCTGCTCGAACGCGACCTCCGCGTGCTCGGCGAGGGCATTCGGCTCGGTCGCCGCGCGTTTTTCAACTCGCTGAAATACATTTATATCACGAACAGTGCGACGTTCGGCAACATGATCAGCCTCGCTGCCGCATCGCTTTTTCTGCCGTTCATCCCAATGCTGCCGACGCAGATTTTGCTGACGAATTTCTATTCGGACTTCCCGTTTCTCGCCGTCGCGACCGACAATGTGGACGAAGAACAACTCGAACAGCCGCAAAAATGGGATTTGGCGCGGCTGCGAAAATTTATGTTTGTGTTCGGGCTGCACAGTTCGGTGTTCGATTTGGCCACTTTTTGGATTTTTTACGCCGTTTTCAGCGTCAGCACCGAGGCGTTTCGCTCGGCGTGGTTCGTCGAATCAGTGCTCACGGAAATCCTCATCATTTACGTTGTGCGCTCACACCGCGCATTTTGGCAGAGCCAACCTGCCCGGCATCTGGTGTGGTTTGGGCTGGCAGCGGCGGTGCTGACGATTGCCACGCCGTATTTGCCTTTTGCCAAAATGTTGGGTTTCACAGCCTTGCCCGTTCGGCTTTTGGGCACTGCCTTGGGTATCGTGGCGGTGTACATTTTGACGGCGGACTGGCTGAAAATCTGGTTTTTCAAGAAAAATGAAACCGTTCAACCGAAGCAAATTTGATATGAAAAAAGTGCTCATCACCGGTGCTACCGGAAACGTAGGCATGGCGGTACTGCAATCGCTGCATACACTCAAGCATCACTTAGATATCTATGCTGGTCTAAGGAATTTGGAGTCCGAGCAACAAAAATTAGCCGACTTCAAAATCAAATCTGTACGTTTTGATTTTACCGATATTCAATCCTACCTACCCGCGCTGGAGCAGTGCGACATCCTTTTTTTGCTTCGTCCGCCACAAATATCCGAAGTAGCGAAATTCTTTGCACCACTTATCCAAACTGCCGTCCAATGTGGCGTGCAGCATATTGTATTTTTATCCGTTCAGGGTGTGGAACGCAGTAGCATAATCCCGCACCACAAGATTGAGCAATTAATTGTAGCAAGCAACATCAGATATACCTTTCTACGCCCCGCTTATTTTATGCAAAATTTCACGAGCACATTACAGCGGGACTTGGTGGACCACCAAATGATTTTTCTTCCCGCAGGCAATACACCATTCACATTGGTTGATGTTTCCGATATTGGAATGGTGGCGGCCAACATACTTACAGCAACGGAAGACCATTTGAATAAATCGTACGAACTGACCAATAACGAGCGACTAACATTTACGGAAATGGCATCCAAACTTAGCCAGGGACTCCACACCACCATCACCTACCAATCTCCGAGCCTACTCAAATTTTACTGCTACAAAAGGAAGGAAAAAATGCCCGTCATGTTGATTTTGGTGATGATCATGCTGCATTATTTGCCAAGATTTCAGCAGGTACCCAAGATAACAAACTGGGTCGAAAGAATTAATAAAAAACAACCCCATACTTTTGAACAATTCATACTCGAAAATAGAAAAAACCTGATGAAATAATGCGATAGGCCACAAAAGATCAACGGCGCGTCAAATTTTCATACCAAAAACTGCATAGATTTTTTACTAAAAAATGGAAAATCAATCAAAATCAACCCGCAACATTTTGCTCGGTTTGTCGGCATTTCTCGGGCTCGGCGCGCTCGGTGGCGGAGCCGTCGTACTGATTTTCGTGGCCTTGCTTCCAAAGGCCCGAATGCTTTTCAAAAAATGACCAAACTCAACATCATCAAACTCGTCCACACCGCCATTTGGCTGTTTTTCAATGCGGTCATTTTTTACTTGGGCTACGCTGTTTGGAATAACAAAATTGACCGTTGGGTCTGGATTTGCATTGGGCTGATTGTTTTGGAAGGTGGCGTTTTGATGGTTTTCAAAGGCGTTTGCCCGCTCACCATCATGGCGCGGCGGCACTCAAAATCCACCAAAGAGAACTTCGATATTTTCTTGCCGAACTGGCTGGCGAAGTACAACAAACAGATTTACATCACGGCTGAAAAACAACCCGATTTCAGAAAAAAAGGTGTTGACCAAAGACATGATTTTGGGGTTGCCGCCCGTCGTGCAAAAGTGGCTGGAACATTCCAAAGCCATCGGAAAAGACATCGCGCAGGCCGCG